>Ga0222684_1000041_pt1 | contig 31652 bp, 30 predicted proteins | sample AntAcemetage1075_FD_181150 | JGI IMG/M metagenome (GOLD analysis project Ga0222684, IMG submission 181150) | Saline water microbial communities from Ace Lake, Antarctica - #1075 | ecosystem: Environmental > Aquatic > Non-marine Saline and Alkaline > Saline | place: Antarctica: Ace Lake...
ATAGTATGCGGAATGTTAATATTATTGGTTCATATTTTATTCCATACTTCGGAAAAGAAAGATGAAGGAGATGGAGAAGAAGAGGAAAAATTGAAAGAATGGGAAGAGGAGAAAAGATATACAAAAAAAGATAAGGAGTAAATTCTGATGTATAGAATATTATTTACTATTGGTTCATTTTCCATTTATTCTTACGGATTGATGATTGCTTTAGCTTTTATTGCAGCCATTCTTTTTGCTATGAAAGAAGCAAAAAAATACGGAGAAGACCCAGAAAGAATTTTAGATATAAGTTTGTACGTAATTTTAGGTGCCCTGATAGGGGGTAGAGTGGGATATGTTTTGCAATACATCGATTATTACTCAAAAAATCCTATAAAAATATTATATTTCAGACAGGGTGGATTAAGCTTTTTAGGAGGATTTTTAGTAGCTTATTTCCTATGTTGGCTGTACGTCAAAAGAACTAAGATTTCATTCTGGAAATATGCGGATATTGTTGCTCCTTCTATCGCTCTTGGAATAGGGATTGGGAGGATAGGTTGTTTTTTAAATGGTTGTTGTTATGGTGTAGTTTCGGAAAATTATGGTATTAAATTTCCTTCTTTGTATATGCCTCCGGTGTATTTACAGCAATTAAAAGATGGATTGATTGCCTCCGGAAGTTCCTGTACTCTCCCGGTAGTTCCTACTCAACTTTATACTTCTTTATATGGCTTTTTAATATTTTTTATTCTTCATTGGATGAAAAAATATAAAAAGTATGATGGATTTCTTCTGTTGAGCTTTTTTATATTATATTCAATTTCCCGTTTTACCGTGGAATTTTTTAGATTTTACGAAAGTAATTACAAGATTTTTAATTTATTCACCATTACTCAGGCTATTTTAATAGGAGTTGTGTTGGCTTCCCTGATGTTTATGAATATTTTAAAGAAAAAAGGCAAAACTAGCGTAGAGCGTAATTAGTATATAGTATATAGTATATAGTATATAGTGTATAGTGAAGAAAAGAGAAGATAGGATTCAGAAGCCAGAACGAAAAAACCGAAATGTCATTACGAGTGATCGTAGGGAGCGTGGCAATCTCGGGAATTATGAGATTGCTTCGGTCGTTTTACTCCCTCGCAATCACAAAAAGCTTCGAATTTTGAATTATGGTTTTATGGCTTTAGTTTTGACTTTTTAGTTTAACAAAGATAGAACAGAATTAATAGACAAGCGAGACGCCTGTCCTACTTTAGGCACGATATATCGCGTCTCCACTCCTGAATTCTGATTTTCTTAACGCGATACTCGATACGCAATATGCGATACGATATACTAACTATTCACTAACAACTAATTTAAAAACTTCTCAAAGGACCGTCCCCTGACAAATGATTAAAAAAGAAAAAAGTTTAATATTCACAGGCGAAGATAAAATCAGAATAGACCTTTATTTAACCCAGAAAGAAATATGTCCCTCTAGATCCCAGATTAGAAATTTAATCATCCAAGGTAAAATAAGAGTAAATAATAATCCGGTTAAAGCAAGCTATATCTTAAAAAATGGGGATGTGATAGATTTAACTATACCGGAAAATAAAGAATTAGAGATTAACGCTGAGGCGATCCCCTTAGATATAATTTATGAAGATGAGTGCCTGGTGGTTGTTAATAAACCAGCCAATATGATTGTTCACCCTGCAGGAAAGATACGGTCCGGTACTCTGGTAAACGCCCTGCTTTATCGTTGCCGGGATTCCTTATCGGGGATAGGTGGAGTGATCAGGCCGGGTATTGTGCACCGCCTGGATAAAAATACCTCCGGCCTAATAGTAGTAGCAAAAAATGATTTTGCTCACCTTGACTTATCAAGAAAGATAAAAGAACACCAGGTAACGAAAAAATATCTAACCATGGTCCACGGTAATATGAAAGATGATTCGGGAATTATCGACGCACCTATCGGCAGGAGTCTAAAGAACAGAAAAAAAATGGCAGTGACAGTGGAAGGGAAAAGCAGGGAAGCAATAACTAATTTTAAGGCCTTAAAGAGATTTTTTGGCTATACTCTGGTAGAGGCAACTCTTCGTACGGGTAGGACTCATCAGATAAGAGTACACCTGGCTTTTATTGGCCATCCCATCGTTGGTGATCAGTTATACGGCCGCAAAAAGCAAGGATTAGATATCAGCAGGCAAGCCTTACATTCTCATATTTTAGGTTTTGTACACCCTTCAACCAAAAAATATATGGAATTTAGTGCCCCTCTACCCAAAGATATGCAGGAAATAATTGATTATTTAGAAAGAGATAAAAAATAGAGAAATATAATAAGGGTTGTTTTTTTTTATTTTTGAGAGACCTTCTTCATGTTTCTGATTTCTTCCAAATCTATTTTTATCCAAAGACTCTTTTCTTGAGAATAAATAACCATTCCGGGCTTAGCGTTTTTAGGTTTTTTCACATATTTTTTAAAAGTATAATCTACCAACACTTTATTATCTTTTTTAGCTTTACTAAAATAAGCGGCTAAATTTGCAGCCTGGATTAAGGTGCCAAGCGGAAGAGATTGTTTACTCCCTTTATTTTTAATAATAATATGAGACCCATGAATGTTTTTTGCATGAAGCCAGGTATCATTGCCGGAAGCCAATTTAAAGCTTAAAAAATCATTTTGCAGGTTATTTCTACCTACGTAGATTTCCCAGCCATCTTTAGAGATATATTTATTAGGCCGTAATCTATTACTTTCTTTTTTTGCTTTTTTAAGAGGAGCAGTGGCTTTCTTTGCCCATCCTAATTTGGTCAATTTATTATAGATTTTATGCAGATGAGAAAGTGAGTTACTATTTTGACTGTATAGTTTCTGAAGTTCAAATAGTTGGTCAAACTTTAGCTGATTATTCTTCAATTGTTCTGAAATAATCTGAAAACTATCTTTGGTTTTCCGGTATTTTTTAAAATATAACCGGGCATTCTCTAAGGGAGTTAATTTATCGTTTAGCGGGATGGTTATGTTCTCCTGCTGAGGAGAATAATAGTTGGTGACGGTAGTCTCCCGATCTCCTTTTTTAATGCCGGCAAGATTTGCTTTTATTAGCTCCCCATTTACCTTATATTGCTTACAATTTACTACTTCTTCCAGTTTTTTTTGATAGTCCTTTATCTTATTGCTTATTTTAACTATATTTTTTTTGATTATCTGCTCTAACTTATTTTGCATAGATAAAGTTTCCCGTTCTTTTCCCAGCTCAGCGAATAAAGATTCTAAACACGAATTAGCTTTATTAAAAGTTCGCTTGTAGTATTTTGGAAACTGTACTGAATGGATTATAGACCAAGCTTCTATCTTTTTAGATAAAGGATTTAAAAAGAAGGCAGGCTGAAAATTATAATTTTTAATATTAGTTATGATTTTATCAAAAGAAGCCCAGAGCATTTCTAAATCTGCCACGGATGCCTTAGATACATTCATTTCCGGGGATAAATTTACCTGAAGAACTACTTCTTTTGCGCTCTGAGGGCTTATGCCTATAAAACTATTCTGTATCATCTTCCACAAGTTTAAATCTTTATTTTCTGAAGATGTGGAATAAAAAATATTAAGGAAATCTTCCCGGTTGATTTTTAAAGGATTTAATTTATTTTGAGAAGGAGGGAGGATATATAGCTTTCCGGGCATAATTTCACGGTATCTGCTGATATTAGAATCTATTAATTTTATACTGGTTTCTATAGTTTTACCTTCTTTAAGAAGAATTATGTTGCTGTGTTTACCCATAAATTCCACTACCAATATTTTATTTTGCACCTTACCAAATTTTTGGTAAGGTCTGATAATAAAATGTAAAATACGGTCAAAATTGGAGTGTTCGATATCTAATATTTTCCCTCCCTTTAGCTGATTTTGTAGGAGAGCTAAAAAGGGGGAATTGATAGTTTTTTGTTTGTTTTCTAATTCGGTAAAATAAATTTCCGGAAGCGATGGGTCAATGGAAATATGGATATAAAAGGTTTCGCTTTTTTTATTTGAGTCATTTAAGGTAAAAAGTTTATCAGGTTTTACTTCAATAATAATATTATATTTTTTAGTCTGAATCAGGTTTTTTATCTTTCCATCTTTAAATTTTTCCAGAAGTTCTTTTCTCATTGCCTCTAAAGCGATACTGTCCAGGGACATATTAATCTCCTTGCGGATATATTGGTGCAAATTTTAGTGGGGTAGTTAAGTAAAGAAAAGAATACTTATTGTTTTTACTTTTCTATCTTCTTTTCCTATGCTACCTTTATTTGTTTTTGCTTGATATCCGATACTATATACTTTCTTTTATTTAACTTTAATATAATCTATTATAAAGGTATAATCAAGAAAATAAAAATAACACAGAGACCATCAATCGTCATTTTCCTTACGATTAATTCAATTGATCAATTGGTAAATTGATTATTACGACATTATTACGAAATTATTTGACAAGCAGCAAGTATTACCATAAAATTAGTGTGAACTTTCTAATTTTTAAAATATAACAAGCATAAAGGGGAGTAAAGTTGATTAAAAGTATGACTGGTTACGGTGTGGGAAGGGTTAAAGCAGAAGATGGAGAATGTCTGGCAGAGATAAAAAGTTTAAACAATAAATACTGTGATATAAATATAAAAAATAATTTTCAATCTTTGGAAATTGAACAAAAAATGGAAAAGTTAATAAAAAACAAGGTTTCAAGGGGAAAGATTAATATTTTAGTAAAGGTTGAAAACTACGGCCTAACCGAGGAGAAGATAATATTAAATGAAGATATAGCCGATTCCTATTACAAAAATTTAGAAACCTTAAAAAAGAAGTATAAATTAAAAGGAGAAATAAGCATAGATTCTATGCTTAAGTTCAAGGATATATTTAGAATAATAAAAGAAGAAGAGAGTACCAAGATATGGGTGATGGTAGAAAAAGCCACGAATCTTGCCTTAGATTCTTTGTTGAAAATGAGGGGAAGAGAAGGCAAGGTTCTTGTTACTGATATCCGAAAAAGAGTCAAAAAACTACAAAAGTTGATAGGTAAGGTTGAGAAATTTTCGAAATCGTCACCGATCGACTATAAAGATAAATTATTAAATAAGATAAAGAATTTGATTGATGGCCTGAATGTTGATGAGGGAAGAATCGAATTAGAAGCGGCAATATTCGCCGAAAAGACGGATATCACCGAAGAAATTATCAGACTAAAGAGCCACCTTATCCAATTTGATGATCTATTAAATTCTCAGGAATCCGTGGGAAGAAAGATGGATTTTTTAACCCAGGAGATAAATCGGGAGATAAATACTATCGGGTCGAAGACTAATGATATAGAGGTAACCTCATTGGTTGTTTTGGTAAAGAGTGAATTGGAAAAGATCAGAGAACAGGCTAGAAATATAGAATAATAGAGGACAGAATATGTTGAATGATTTAGTGAATATAGGTTTTGGGAATTATATAAATTCTACTAGAATTATAACTATTTTAAGCCCGGATTCCGCACCACTGAAAAGGTTAAAAGAGGAAGCAAGGGTAGAGAAAAAGTTGATTGATGCTACCTATGGGAGGAGAACAAGAGCCATAATAATTACTGACAGCAACCATGTAATTTTATCTTCTATTCAACCGGAAACTATTGCCCATAGATTTGCCGATTATAACGGACAAAATTTCAAATTAAAAGAAAATATTGAAAATAGGAAATTATAATTATGACTGGTAAGAGTAAGGATTTGCCATCTTTTATCTCTAAGCGAGATACGACATCCGACATGCAATATACGAAACAAGGCAGGGGTTTGCTGTTTGTTATCTCTGGTCCATCGGGTGTAGGTAAAGGTACTTTAAGAAAAAAGGTGTTTAATATTTTCCCTGATTTAATATATTCCGTGTCGGTGAATACCCGCACTCCCCGAAAAGGTGAAATAGAAGGAAAGGATTATTATTTTGTAACAGTAGATGAATTCAAAAAAAGGATAATAGAAAATAATTTTGTAGAGTGGGCTATTGTTCATGGAGATTATAAGGGCACACCTATAAAATTTTTAATGGAAAAACTTCAAAAAGGGAAAGATGTCCTGCTGGAATTAGATGTTCAGGGTGCCATGCAGGTAAAGAAGAAGTTTTCTGATGGTATTTTCATTTTTATAGCTCCTCCAAGCTGGAAGGATTTAGAGGATAGATTACGAAAAAGAAATACTGAAGGAGAAAAGGCACTGGAAAAAAGATTAAAAGATGCTTACATTGAAATAAAATATAAAAAAAATTATAATTATCTAGTAGTAAATGATAATATAAAAACCGCTCTAAAAAAATTAGAGTCTATAATAATTGCCGAAAGATGTAAAATGGCAAATTGTAAAAAATAAATTATGATTATAAAGTTCTAAATACTATTTTTTAACAAGGGGAAGGATGAGGAAGGAACATGGAAAATAATAAATATTTATTATCAGTGATGTTAGCAAAAAGAGTAAAAGAGTTAGAAAAAGGGGCTAAACCTCTAGTGGAGACCAAATACAAGAAGCCTATGATGATTGCCTTAGAGGAGATAAAAGCAGGAAAAGTATTCATAAAGGAGAAAAAAGAATCTCTAAAGTCCGAAGATGTATTTAAAAAAGAAGAGGATTCCGTGAAAATAGAAGAATCTGTAAAACCTGAAGAATTATCTGATGAAGTTAAAAAACCTAAAAAATCTAAAGGCATATCTAATAAAGTTAAAAAACCAGTAGAAATTGAAGAGATATTTAATAAAGATGAAGAATCTGGAAAGTCTGAAGGCTAATTAATTGATAGGCGTCTTGCCTATCAATTAGTCGTTAGTCGTTAGTGAATAGTCGTTAGCATTAAATACAAGATGCAAATTCACAGTTTTTAGTTTACTGATTTTGGTTTTCGCTACTTATCACTTATTACTCATTACTTATCACTATAAATGATATACGCTGTATACTATACAACAACGCGATACGCAATACGATATACGAGATATAAAGAGGTAAATAAAGTGTTAAAAGGGAAGAAAGTACTCCTGGGAATTACCGGAAGCATAGCTGCTTATAAAGCGGCGGGGGTAGTGAGTTTATTGAAGAAAAGAGGGGCAGAGGTTTTTGTAATTATGACTGAATCTGCCATAAAATTTATTCAGCCTTTAACCTTTTCTACTCTTTCCGGAAATCCGGTAATAGATAATATATTTTCTACAAACGATAAGATGGTAGTAAAACATATCTCTCTTGCCGAATGGGCTGATATAATATTGATTGCTCCTGCTACGGCAAATATTATCGGTAAAGTTGCCAATGGTATTGCCGATGATATGTTAACTACCACAGTGATGGCTTTCAAAGCGAAGGTCATCTTTGCCCCTGCAATGAATAAGAATATGATATCTAACCCCCTATATCAGCAGAATATAGAAAAATTAAGCGCCTTGGGATATGAGTTTATCGATTCAGAATATGGCCAATTGGCTTGCGGCGGAATAGGTGATGGCAGATTAGCAAATACCGAAGATATAGTAGATACAGTTGAGTACTCTCTAACCTTTAAAAATGATTATCAGGGCAAGACGATATTGGTTACTGCTTCCTGTACTAGAGAACCCATTGATAAAGTAAGATTTATTTCTAACTATTCTTCTGGCAAGATGGGGTTCGCTTTGGCAAAGATTGCTCGGGCCAGAGGGGCAAGGGTTATTCTGATAACCGGGCCAACCTTTTTAACCGCTCCCAAAGGGATTACCATAATTTCAATTGAATCTGCGGAAGAAATGAAAAAAGAAGTTTTTAAACATTTTTCTAAGGCAGATATAATTATTTCTGCTGCCGCAGTGGCCGATTTTCGTCCCAGAAGAGTATTTAACGGGAAGATTAAAAAAGAAAAGAGTGAAGAACTGCTTATCGGGCTGGAAAGAACTCCGGATATCCTCCATGAATTAGGAAAGAAAAAAGGAGATAAAATATTAGTCGGATTTGCCGCCGAAACAGATAATTTGGCTGACAATGCCCTTAAAAAATTGAAAGAAAAAAGATTAGATTTAATTGTTGCTAATGATATATTGGCAAAAGATGCCGGATTTGGCTCAGATAAAAATAGAGCCAGACTAATAAACAGCAAAGGAACCACCAGAAAATTATCCCTGATGTTAAAAAATGATATGGCAGAAAAAATCTTAGATGAAATCATAAAAATAAAGTGAATAATGTGATCAATGAGTTTATTAATATGCATAGTGAAAAAAAATATGCCGAAATAGTAATCCTGGAATATAATTTTAATAAAATATTTCACTACCGTATTTCTCAGGACTTAAAAGGCCGGATATCCCTCGGCTCGAGAGTTAGTGTGCCTTTTCGGGGTAAATTGACTACAGGATGCATAGTGGGATTTTTAGCAAAATCGGATGTTAAAAATTTAAAAGATATTGTGCAAATAATCGACAAAAAACCTCTACTTACTCCCCAGGTAAGAAGATTAACCAAATGGATTTCGAATTATTATCTTTGTTCCTGGGAAAAGATCTTAAATTATGCTATTCCTAAGACCCGTAAGGCCTGGCTTAAGAAGTTCGATATAATAGATATTTCATCCCCAGAAAACCCTCGGCTGCCCAAAGATGATAAATCCACAGATAATGAAGTTATGTTTTCTGCAGAAGAAATAAAAGAAATACCCTCCTTAAAAGATATAGAAAATATTATAAATAATAGAAAGTTTCAGACGATTTTAATTCGCGGAAACGATTTTAACAGAAGGATGAAAATATATTTAAGTTGTATCCGAAAGACTCTAAAAGAGGGGAGACAGGCTATTATATTAGCTCCTAGCGAATCTCATCTATCGGAATTAGCCGGTCTGCTGGAAAAAGAATTTAAGGATAATATGGTAGTCTTTGATGAAAAAATAGACCAGAAGGCCAAATATCAGAAATGGATTAAAATAAGGAATTCCCAGGTAAATATAGCCCTGGGGATGAGGTCATCCATCTTCGTCCCCTTTGACAAATTGGGATTGATTATCGTGGAGCGGGAATATAGCAGTCTCTATAAAGAAGAAAGGTCTCCTCGCTATAATACACGCGAAGTAGCTCTAAAACGAGCAGAATTGGAGAACATCCCTCTGATTCTAAGCAGCGAAACACCATCGATGGAATCTTACTGGAATGTCCAGAAAAAAATTTTTCTGGAAGCGGAGCTGAATACCGGAGTGGAAAGAGAAAATCTATTAAGAAAAACCATAATAGATATGACCCAGGAAAAGTCCAAAAAAAAGATAATAAGCTATAAGCTTCAGCAAGCCATTTCCAGAAGTTTAAAGAACAAAAGGCAGGTCGTACTTTTTTTAAATAAGAGAGGTTTCTCAAGTTTTATGATTTGCAGCCAGTGCGGTCATATACCTAAATGCCCCGATTGCAACACTTCTCTTTCTTATCATTTAGATATCCAAAAAAGGGCTCAATTGATTTGCCATAACTGCGGGAAAAGGGCAAAAGTAACGGATGTTTGTGTTAAATGCGGCAGTAAAGAGGTTCGCCCCCTGGGGATGGGAACTCAAAAATTAGAGAGTGAAATCAGGAAGATGTTCACCCGGGCTGAAATAAGGCGCCTGGATCGGGATTCATTAATTAAAGACGACGATTACCGGCAAATCCTGGAAGAATTCAATCAAGGGAATACCGATATATTAATAGGTACTCAGATGGTGTTAAAGGGAGTGGATTTTAATAATGTAGATTTAATAGGGATTATTTCCGCTGATACTTTGCTAAATTTGCCGGATTATCGTTCAGAGGAAAAGACCTTTCAGTTACTTAGTGAAGTTATTTCCTCTTTTAAGGAGATAACTTTTCACAAAGAAGTGATTATTCAGACCTTTAACCCTGAAGATCATTGTATAATTGCCTTAAAAGAACAGGATTATAACTATTTTTACCAAGAAGAAATTAAATTACGGAAAGAACTGGATTACCCTCCCTTTACCCATATTATTAAAATTGTGATTTTAGGAGAAGAGAAGGAAGCAGTTAAGCAGAGGGCGGAATATCTAATCAGCTATTTAGAATCCCTCCACAAAGATAAAGAGTCTACAGAATTTAAATTGCTGGGTGCTGTAGATATGGTATTATGGAAATCGAAAAACAACTTCAAGGTACAATTTTTAATAAAAGTAAAAAATTTAGAAAGATTTAACGAGGCATTTAAGAAAAAATATGATAAAATGTTATCAAAGCATTTTGATCAAAAAAACAGATTGACTATTGATGTCGATCCGGTAAGGATGATATAGAATTAAAATGATTGCGCAGATTAAAAAGGATAATTACGCGGATGAGAGATATTTAAAGATTAAATCGGTGTAATCACTCTAAAAGTTACAGGAGAAAACAGATGGCAATATTAGAAATTAAAGAATATGGTGAACCCGTTTTAAGGGGAAAAGCACTACCAATTAAGGAGATTACCCCGGAAATATTGAATTTTACGAAAGATATGGCTGAGACTATGTATGCTGATTCCGGAGTAGGCCTTGCTGCCCCACAAGTGGGAGTATCAAAAAGAATTATTACTATTGACGGAGAGGAAGACGGGTTAATAGTATTGATAAATCCCGTGATTGTTAAAAGCGAGGGAGAAGTTGTAGCAGAAGAGGGATGTTTAAGTATCCCCGGTATCTACAGCCAGGTCAAGCGTTCATCAAAAGTAACGGTAAAAGCTCTTAATGAGAACGGAGATCTGATTAAAATTAACAAAGAAGGCATAACTGCACGTGCACTGCAGCATGAGATCGATCATTTAGACGGGATTTTATTTATTGACAGAATAGGAAGAATGAAAAGGCAAATATTGTTAAATAAATTAAAAAAGAAAAAATAACAAAAAAACGATGACAGAGGACTGTCTTCTGTCACTAAAAGGTGATAGTTATGCTTAAGATTATTTTTATGGGGACAGCAGATTTTGGTGCCCCGGTTTTAGAAAAACTGGCAGACAGTAAAGAAAGGAAACTTGTGGTAGTTACTCAGCCGGACCGTCCTCAGGGACGCGGCAGGAAAATATTGCCTACCCCTATTAAAAAAGTTGCACTTGATGAGGGATTGGAAGTGTTCCAACCGGAAAATATTAATGATAAGGAATCCCTGAAAAAATTGAAAGGATTTAACCCGGATATTATCCTGGTAGTCGCTTATGGCCAGATTCTTTCCAGTCATATCTTAAGTATTCCCAAAATAGGTTGTATAAATATCCACGGCTCCCTTTTGCCGAAATATCGGGGTGCTGCTCCCATTAACCGGGCTATTATAAACGGTGAAAAAGAGACCGGTATAACTTTTATGTTTATGAATGAGAAGGTAGATGCCGGAGATATCATCTTTCAGGAGAAGATGGACATCTTGCCGAATGAGACCTGTGGGGAACTTTATTACAGGCTATCCGCTCTAAGCGCTGAGTCACTCCCTGAACTTTTAGAAAAAATAAAAAGCAGAAAGATAGATAGAATTCCCCAGGACATTAAACTGGTGACCTTTGCCAGTAAGATGAACAAAGAAGAGGGCAAGATAGACTGGAGCGATAAAGGAGAAAAAGTCTATAATATAATCAGAGGAACCATTCCTTACCCCGGTGCCTTTACTTATTACAACGGCAGAAAATTGAAAATTATCCGGGCAAGATTTCTGGAAGATTATCAGGATGAAGCGAATGTGGGCTTCCCTAAACCCGGAAGAGCAGTTAAAATCGAAAAAGATGCTATTTTAATTTCTACCGGGGACAAGAGTATCGTAAAAATATTAAGGCTTATTCCTGCCGGTTCAAAAGAGTTAACCGCGAGCCAGTTTGTTAATGGCTATAAAATTAGGACAGGAGATGTATTAGGTTAGGAGATTTTTTATGTTATTTTTCGATAGTACCATATTTATTTTAATACCGGCTATAATTTTAACTCTTTATGCCCAATATAAGCTAAAAACAACTTATTCAAAATATTCAAAAATATTAGCAAAAAGCGAGTTAAGTGGAAAGGAAACAGCTGAGGAACTGTTATTAGGAAATAATTTGAGCAATGTTAAGATAGAATTGATAGAAGGCCGCCTTTCTGACCACTATGACCCTAGACAGAAAAAGCTGGGACTGTCCAGGGAAATTTATTATGGTAAATCAATCGCTGTACAAGGGATTGTAGCCCATGAAATTGGCCATGCCCTTCAGGATGCCAGAAACTATTTTCCGCTCTCAGTTCGCAGTAATTTGGTGCCGGTCACCAATATCGGCTCCCGTATGGCGGTTCCCTTGTTTTTAATCGGCTTTATCTTTAGTTTCCCTGCCCTGATGGATATTGGTATCCTCGCCTTTTCCTTAGCGGTTTTGTTTCTGTTAGTCACCCTGCCGGTTGAATTTGATGCCAGCAAGAGAGCGGTAAACCTGTTGGTTGAGGCAAATATTGTTTCGGATGGAGAAGAAATCAATGCAGTTAAAAAAGTTTTAAACGCCGCTGCATTGACCTATGTGGCTGCTGCTTCGGTAGCAGTCTTTCAGTTATTAAGGCTTATAGTACTAAGAAATAAAAGATAGAAGGGAATATAAAATAAATTTAGTCTATGAACATAACAAAAGTTGATCCTATAAGAGAAACCATACTAACTATTTTAGTTAAAATTGATTCCAAGCAAGGCTTTATCAACATACTGTTAAACAAATCATTAGACAAAAATAAAATTTCCACCAGGGATGCAGCTTTTATTAATGAGATAACTTATGGGGTGGTAAGAAACCGAAATAAATTAGACTGGGCTCTATCTCAATTTTCTACTAAACCTCTATCAGAGACCCCAGTATTGATTAGAAATATATTAAGAATGGGAGTTTATCAGCTTCTATTTTTAGATAAAGTTCCTGACTATGCAGTGTGTAATGAATCAGTCCAGTTGGCGAAAAAATACGGGAATCCAGGAATAGCTAAATTTGTAAATGGTGTTTTAAGAAATATTATTCGAAGCAGAGTAAATATCCGCTGGCCGAATAAAGAAAAAGAAACAGCCCTCTATATTTCCACCATCTATTCACACCCTCTTTATATAATAGAACGCTGGTTAAAAAGATTTGGCTTTGCCGATACAGTTAAAATATGCCAGGACAACAACAAAATACCACCTTTGGTGATTAGAACCAACACTCTCAAAATATCCCGATCTGATTTAAAAAAGATTTTAGAAAAGGAAAACATTGAAGTGAGTGAAGGTATCTTTACCGAAGAAGCATTATATGTTAAAGGACTTCCTAATATAACCAAATTTCCTGCTTATCGAGAAGGATTATTTCAGATTCAGGATGAAGCATCCATCTTGGTTTCTCATCTGCTGGAGCCTTCACTCGGTGAATCGGTAATCGATGTCTGTAGTGCACCGGGCGGAAAGACCACTCATCTTGCCCAGTTGATGGCCAATAAAGGTAGTCTCCTGGCAATGGATAGCAACAAGTTAAGATTATTAACGGTAAAAAGTAACTGCCGAAGATTAGGAGTCGATATAGTAAGGACTCGTCAAAATAATGGCGAAAAATTGGCTAAAAAATATCTGGAGACAGCAGATAAAATTTTAATAGATGTTCCCTGTACCGGACTTGGGGTTTTAAGGAGAAAACCTGACCTGAGATGGCAAGACTACAATGCAAAAAGATTTAAAAAGTTGACTAAACTGCAAGGGGAAATACTAAACACAGCTTCTTGTTACCTGAAGATCGGGGGAAAATTAGTATATTCTACCTGTAGTACTGAGCCGGAAGAAAACGAAGAAATAGTAAGCAAATTTTTGGAGGAACATCCAAATTTCGAGTTAGAAGATCCAGGCAGATTTCTACAAGAGCGAAAATTGGAAACTTGCGTATCAGACCAGCACAAAAAGAGAAAATTTATACAGATATACCCCGGACTTTCTAATTTTGGTTTAAGCTTGGATGGATTTTTTATGGCGAAAATGATAAGGAGAGAGTAGGGCTATAAATGAGTTTAATAGGGAAAATATTACGTTTTATCTCTAAATCATTTCTCACAATGGCTTTTTTATTTTTTGTAGTGAGCGCCGGAGCGCTGTCTGCCTTTTTGGTATTCCAGAATGTATTCAATGTCTCTAATACCATAGTTCCCCTGGTTGTCGGCGAAGAACTAAAAATTGCTCAGGAAAAACTGTATAATGCCGGGCTAAAGATATATATTTCCGGAGAGGAATTTGACGAGAAAATTTCTCAAAATAATATTATTTCCCAAAACCCGGCTAACGGGGAGAAAGTAAAAAAAAATAGAGAGGTGTACGTGGTAGTAAGTAAAGGGAGTAAGGCAATTTCCTTAACCGTTCCCGATCTTAAAGATAAAGAGCTGAAAGAAGCCACTGCTCTTATCGAAGAATACGGCCTGACTTTAGGCAGAATTACCTACACCAATCATTTTTCCGTTCCTAAGGACGTGGTTATCGCACAAACTCCTGAACCGGGAAATATAAAAACAAACATCAATAAGATCAACCTATTAGTCAGCAAAGGACCTTATTAGTATATCGTATGTCGTATATCGTTAGGAAGTAAGTATCGAGTATGTAGTATATACTGAGAAAAACAAAAGGCAAAAGTCAGGATTTGGAATAAAAAACAGAAATGTCATTGCAAATGTCATTACGAGAATGTATCTTTTCTGTCATCGCGAGCAGTGAAACAACGCCGTAATTTCTACACCCAACGTAGAACAGGCGTCTCGCCTGTCTACTAAAATGTAGGGTTTTAACTTACCAAAACGGTAAGAAATTGAAGAGGAGAATTGCTTGAAAAAAAATTCATTAAAATATTGGTTGGCATGGAATAAAATAACGGATATAGGTCCAAAAAGATTTTATAAATTAATTAAATACTTTGGTTCAGTCGATACTGCCTGGCAGGCAAAATCAGGAGAAATATCAAAAATACTAAATTTGAGCCCCAAAATAGCCACCAGGATTTTTGAAGAAAAAAACAATATAAATCCCCAACAAGAATTAGAGTTAATACATAAATATAAAGTAAACGTATTAACCATTGAAGATGACCAATATCCTGAAAACCTAAAAACCATCCATTATCCTCCTCCAGTTTTATATTTTAAAGGAACTATCACTGAAGCAGACAAAAATTCTATCTCCATCGTGGGCTCAAGAAAGGCCACCTACTACGGAAAGATGGTAGCCGATAAATTAAGCAAAGATTTAGCTTTAACCGGATTAACCGTAATCAGTGGAATGGCTCGGGGAATAGATACAGCCGCTCATAAAGGTACTCTTTCAGTAAATGGTCGGACCATTGCAGTACTGGGTTGTGGTATTAACCATATATATCCTCCTGAAAATAGAAGGTTGGCTCAAGAGATACAAGAATCAGGAGCACTAGTAAGCGAATTTCCTCTTTTTACTCTACCAGAAAGGCAGAACTTCCCCCGCAGGAATCGTATTATCAGCGGATTAAGCCTGGGAACAGTGGTAGTGGAGGCAGCTGAAAAGAGCGGTGCCTTAATCACTGCTGATTTTGCACTCGACCAGGGTAGGGAAGTATTTGCAATTCCGGGCAATATTAACTCTCCACTATCAAAGGGTTCGCATAATTTAATAAAACAGGGAGCAAAATTAGTAAACAGTTATCAGGATATATTAGAAGAAATTCATATAGCGCTTCCTCAAAAAACAGTTGAAAAAGAGATGATTAAAGAAAATATTACTCTAAACGAAGAAGAAAAAATAATTTACCGGTTAATTACCAAAGAACCTGCCCAAATAGATGAAATTATTGAAGCAAGCAAATTATCCGTTGGTAAAGTAAGTGAAATACTACTGAGTTTCGAACTAAAAGATTTAATAAAAGAGATTGAAGGCAAAAGATTTATCAAACTATAATTTGTTTCTTTTCTGTCATTCCCGAAAGCGGGAATCTATTTTTCAACTATTATTGCGAGGAGCAAAATAAAACTGCTCCCAGCGGAAGCAGGGCAAGCAATCTCGTAAAGTAACCCAATAAACCAATAAAAAAATAACAAAACTTTATTGCTATAAATAAAATCATTTAGTATAATGTAAAAGTCGGGGCGTAGCGCAGTTTGGAAGCGCACCTGAATGGGGTTCAGGGGGTCGGAGGTTCAAGTCCTCTCGCCCCGACCAGATATCTGCGTAAAATCCGCTTCTTACCACCCTTAAATAAATGGGGTACATCCTATTTTTTAAAATATGGTTTGAGAACAGAAAAAAGGGCGGGCTAAGTAAGATAACTTTCTCTACAGCTTGCCCTCTTTTATTGCATCCTTACCTCTATTACAATTTTCCTCCGCATAAATATAAATCATTCAACGGGACAAACCCAACTCCACCCTCATTTCGGAGAGTTCTTTCTGCGCTTACGCAAAATGGGAAAATAGTATTTCCGGTTTTGCTGGTTTAGAAAAAAAGGGAGGTACCTATTTTCTTTGACATCCCTTCTGTGAGTACATATAATCAACATAAGACAAGAAAAGTCTGAGTCATTGCAGCGGCACAGTCACATTATATTATCAAAAAAGGGAATTATCGGAAAAAGATATTTGCTTATGATGCTGACCGAATAAAATATTTCACTTCTAAATTAGACTTTTAAAGTTTAATCAGAAGTAAGGGCCAAAAAATGAATAAAATTGAATTTAGGTTGCGGTGGATTGCTCGAATCTGGAGTATTGTAATCATCGTATTTGCCTTGATTATGCTTATTGGTTATGCAATAAATTGGATACAAACTGGCACAGCAGACCCGCACGCTACAAAGGACTATCCTCCAGTAGAAAACCTAATTCCCCTCACTTTAATCTTAAGTGTTCTTGGTTTGGCTATTGCCTGGCGTAGGGAGGGATTAGGTGGAGCAATCAATATTGGATTCTTCCTGGTAACCGTAGTGGTGCACTTTTGGGTAATCTCTCCTCGACCTTTTCCTTATCTGATAGCAATAGGACTCCCTACCCCTGGGATATTGTTTCTGGTATGTTGGTGGGTATCAAAAAAAGACTAAATGGATAAAAAAGGGGAGTACTTTTTTTATCTTTGTTTTTAATTATTTAAAAAAGTAACCTGTCCCTTTTTATTGATATATTAATTAAGGAGGTAAAGGATGGATAATAGAATAAAAAAATATCTTATGAATTAAAAATCTTTAAAGGTTTGGACCATGATTATCCTGATAATTTTAATGAAATATTGCAAAATGCAATTGAATTTATTTTGAAGAGTTAAATAATGATTATAGAAACATTATCTGACAATAAAAAGTTAATAGATATAATCAATAAACTTCTTAATTTTAATCTATAGAGGAGTATTATACATGAAGCAGTACAAAGAAATTACTTCCAGGGAAAATTCAATATATAAGTTGGTAAGAGCTTTAAATCAAAAAAAAGTTCGTGAAAACAGTGGATTATTTCTCATAGAAGGCACCAGACTTGTTGAGGAAGCTAATAGCGGGGGAATAAAAATAAGATACCTTGTTTTTAATGAAGTAGTAAAAAATGTACCAAAAATTAATCAAGATTGTCTGGTTTTAAAGCTGCCCAATAATCTATTTAAGAAGGTTTCAGATACAGTTAGCTCTCAAGGAATAATAGCTGTAGCTGAACAAATAGAAATATCATTAGCAGATATAATTCTTGGTGCAAATCCTTTGGTAGTTGTTTTGAATGGCCTGCAGGATCCTGGAAATCTTGGGACGATCATAAGAACCAGCGCTGCAGCAGGTGCTACCGCGGTATTATTAACCGAAGGAACCGTAGATTTGTATAACCCAAAAGTTGTTAGGTCTACAATGGGTTCCCTGTTTCAGGTGCCTATTGTAAGTGGTCTTGACGATAAAGAGGTAATCAAATGGTTAAACCATAACTCTATAAATATTATGGTAGCAGATTTAGATAGCGAAGAATATTACTATTCCGCTAACCTCAAAGATCCTTTTGCTTTGGTAATCGGAAATGAAAATAGAGGACCAAATGATATATGGAGGAAGGCGGCTTATAAAAAGATAAAAATACCTATCTTGGGATCCATTGAGTCCTTAAATGCATCAGTAGCTGCTGGAATAATTCTATATGATGCAATTCGTCAAAGATTGAGATAAGATTCTAAAAGAAGTATGAGCTATATCGTACAAATACCTTGGAAGCAGAGACAGCGAATTATGATTTAGGAAGTAAAATCTCGCCACCTCACAAAATGGGCGGGATTTCTTTTTAGAAAATAATTATTTTTAGTTGTCTTATCTATAGAAATACTATAAAATTAGTAGGTATGGAAAAAATAATATGATTGTATAAGAACTTGTTTTTTTAGTAATTCCTAATTAGTATATAACGACTACTCACCATTTACTAACGATTAATTTAGAGGTGCAATGATATGAAGAAGAAAGACTATGATGTTATTATTATTGGTGCAGGTCCAGCAGGGATTTTTACCGCTCTTGAGCTGACCAGGAAAAATGATATTTCAGTATTGATATTAGAAAAAGGGAAAGATATTGAAAAAAGAGAGTGCCCGATGAGAAGTAAACACGGTGGATGTTTTCATTGTTCTCCCTGTGCAATAATTTCCGGATGGGGAGGAGCAGGCGCTTTTAGTGACGGTAAATTAAATTTATCTACAGAAATCGGAGGACAGTTAGATAATTACATTGATAAAGACAAGGTAGCCGAATTAATTAAATATGCTGATGATATTTATCTCGAATTCGGAGCAGATAAAACTGTTTACGGCACAGACAAAGAGGAGATAGATATTATCAAGAAAGAAGCTTCTCTGGCAAAATTGAAACTGATACCCACAAGGATCAGGCATTTGGGAACAGAAAAATGTGCAGAGATATTAAAGAAGATGCAGGATTATTTAAGGGCTAAAATTGATATCAAGACTGATACCAAGGTCAATAAAATATTAGTGGAAAAAGGAAAAGCAATAGGAATTGAGACGGTAAAAGGTGAAATAATTAAAGGGAAATATGTAGTAGCTATGCCGGGGAGGGCCGGTTCTGAATGGCTTAAAGAACAGGCAGAAGAAATGGGTATAAAAATTGCTAATAATCCGGTAGATGTTGGAGTGAGAGTTGAGGTTCCGGCTATTGCTATGAAGCGCTTAACTGATGCGGTATATGAATCAAAATTAATTTATTACACTCAGAAATTTGATGATAGAGTCCGCACTTTTTGCATGTGTCCTTATGGTGAAGTGGTTACTGAATTTAATGACGGTATTACTTCGGTAAATGGGCACAGCTATCAGGAACATCGGACTGAAAATACTAATTTTGCTGTATTGGTAAGTACCAATTTTACCGAACCTTTTAAAGAACCGATTGCCTATGGAAAATATATTGCTTATCTGGCTAATATTTTAAGCGGGGGAGTTATAGTGCAAAGATTGGGTGATCTGGAGTTGGGCAGAAGATCTACACCGGACAGACTAAAACAATCTATAGTTACTCCCACTTTAAAAGAAGCTACTCCGGGAGACCTCAGCTTTGTCTTGCCCTATAGGATACTTTTCGGAATCCTGGAAATGCTAAAAGCTATGGATGAAATCGCGCCCGGGGTCTACTCTAAACATACCCTATTGTATGGGGTAGAGGTAAAATTTTATTCTTCACGTTTGGAACTTTCCGAATGTTTGGAGACAAAAGTGACTAATCTGTTTGCTGCCGGTGATGGCGCCGGTATAACCAGGGGGCTTATTCAGGCTTCTACTTCAGGGATTATAGTGGCTGATGAAATTTTAAAAAGAAGAAATAAGGATAAGTAAATTATGAAAATACTTTTAACTAATGATGATGGAATATATTCGGAAGGGATTCAAATTTTAAAAAAGCAGCTAGATGATATTGCAGAGGTTACAGTAATTGCTCCCGATAGGGAAAGAAGTACTATAGGCCATGCTATGACTCTGCGTAAACCTCTGAGAATTAGGAAAGTAAAGATAAACGGTAATTTTAGGGGATTTTCCTTAGATGGCACACCGGCAGATTGTGTTATTGTTGGTTTATTGGAAATTATGAAAGATAAAAAACCTGATCTAATCGTATCAGGGATTAATCATGGCCCGAATCTGGGCGATGATATTATTTACTCGGGAACAGTTTCAGCGGCAATAGAAGGGGCGATGAGAAATATACCTTCTTTGGCTGTTTCCATAGCCGGCTTTAAAAATTTTAAATTTGAATCAGCCGCTCTATTTACCAAAAAAATAGCTTCTAATCTTATGAAGAATAATTTGCCTTCAAATTTAGTCTTAAACATTAATTTTCCCAATATCGATTATGAAGAAGTTAAAGGTATAAGGATAACCAGACACGGTAAAAGAGTATATCAGGATGAAGTGAAGATAATACATGATCCTCAAGGAACTACCCATTATTGGCTGGGAGGAGAGCTGCCTGATGGAAATATAGAACCCGATACTGATTTTGAAGCAATTTATAATAATATGGTGTCTGTAACCCCGCTTTCTTTAGATTTAACTAATTACCAGATGATACCTAAAGTCAAAGATTGGGTAAAAAAATGGAATTTTAAATAGAAAGATTATAGTTCGGAGAAATTAAAGAGATGAATGACCAGATATATTTAATTTTAATTTTAATTTTTATAATTTTAATGCTTTCACGATTTATAGTAAAACTTTACAATACCGATAACCAGAAAGCTAAAGGAGCAATCTTTTTTTTTCGTATGCTGCTTGGTTTCTTAATAGCTATGCTCGTTTTTGTAATAGTAGAAGCGATAAGGGGTAATAATATCATAGAACGTTTTTTTGGCAGTTAAATTAAACCGCAAATACTAATAAGAAAAAATGAAGTGGTTTTTATGGATTTTAAAAAAGCACGAGAAGAAATGATAAGATATCAGATAAAGGGAAGAGATATCAGAGACGAAAGGGTTATTTCTGCTATGAGTAGTATTCCCAGGGAAAAATTTGTCTTAGAAGGGGAAAAGGACAATGCCTACCTGGATTGCCCTTTGTCTATAGGTGTGGGGCAGACCATCTCTCAGCCTTTTATGGTTGCCTTAATGACCCAATGCCTTTCTCTTAAAGGCCCGGAAATTGTTTTAGAAGTTGGAACCGGTTCAGGTTACCAGGCAGTAATTTTATCTAAATTAGTTAAAATGGTTTATACTATAGAACGTTTTAGTATCCTGGCGGAAAGAGCGGAAAAAATATTTAAAGAATTAGAGATAAAAAACATTAAAGTAATAGTAAGAGATGGAAGCAAGGGCTTAGAGGAGTATTCTCCTTATGATGGTATTATTGTCACTGCTGGGGCTCCGGAAATACCGAAAAGTTTAATAGATCAATTAGACGAAAAGGGGAGGATAGTAATCCCCGTGGGCAATTCTTTTTCCCAGGATCTACTACTGGGCATTAAAGAAAAGAGTAAATTAAAAATATCAAATTATGGTGGATGTGTTTTTGTTCCCTTAGTGGGAAAATATGGTTGGTAGCGGTAATAAAAAAAATGGAGCGGGAAACGGGGTTCGAACCCGCGACCTTTGGCTTGGGAAGCCAACGCTCTACCGCCTGAGCTATTCCCGCAATTATTTCATCTCAGACATTATACATAAATATTAATAGATTATCAACTAATATTTCGTATTGAGTATCGCGTATTGCGTATTGCGTGAAGATAAAGAAGATAGGAAAATAAAAGAAATAAATATTCTTTTCTTCCTCTGACTATTCCACCAATATAGAGTTAAGAAAATTAGAATTCAGGGGATAGGGCAGGGGCACGATGCATCGTGCCTACAGGGGATCGAGGAAAAAGAAGAAAATTTTATACTAACGTAGTGAAAATATGTAGGAAGTAAGAAAAAACAAAAATAAAAGGAGTGTAATTTATTGAGATATTATTCAAAGAAGAAAAAAAATAACAAGGTTAAGTTAAAGAAATTATTATTATTTTTAATAACAATAATTGTTGCAATAAGTTTAGCTGATGCTGTTGATATATATAGAAATAGAAATAAGATACTCACCGGAGTGTCCGCTTTTGGTATTGAATTAGGAGGGTTGAAGAAGGAAGAGGCTCAGGAGATTCTTCAGCCTATTGCTTCAAAGATGATTGATTTCCCTCGAATATTAGTGTTTGAAGATAAGGAAATAAAATTTATTCCCCATAAAGTACTTGACGCTTTTATCGATTTAAATCGAGCAGTTGAGGAAACTTATAGTATTGCCCGTACTGGGAATATCTTCAGTCGGATAAAAGATAGAATTGTGCTATGGAGAAAAGGATTAGAAGCACCTTTCCGGGTCGAATTCAATCCGCAGAAGTTTGAAGATTTTCAAAACAAGATAGGCACTCTAATAAATCGCAATCCCGGTAATGCTTACATAAAAGGCGACAAAATTATTGAAAGCAAGACCGGGGTAAAACTTGATTTAGAAAGATTCAAGGAAGAGATTATTGAGTCATTAAAATGTTTAGATGAAGAAAAATATATTTTTGATCTACCGGTGATTATTGTTGACCCAAAAATTACTACTCAAAATATTTTGACAGAATTAGACATCAATGGGGAATTGGAAACTTACTCAACCTCATTAGAGAACAAAGAAGAAAACACTATATATAACATAAAATTATCCTCTGAAGCGATAAATGGTATATTAGTAAAACCAGAAGAAATATTTTCTTTTAATAAATATGTAGGACCTGCTGAAAAGGCAGATGGTTATAAGGAAAGCACTATTATTGCTAATGGTGTATTTGTAAATGGTTACGGAGGCGGTATTTGCCAGGTATCAAGCACTTTATATAATGCAGTTCTTTTTGCTAATTTACCAATTGTAGAGAGGTATAATCACTCAGTATATGGAGAGGCAACCAAGTACGTTCCTCTGGGACAGGACGCGGCTATATTTTATGGATTTAAAAATTTAAGATTTAAAAACAATTCAAATCATACGATGGTAATTTTTTCGAAAGTTTTTAGAGATAGATTACAGGTTAGTATCTTCGGCTCGGATGAAGATAAAGCAGAAGTGGAAATTATTAGTAAAGATAAAAAGGTAATTGACTATCAGATAATTAGAGAGAAAGATTCCAAGTTAGAAGCTGATCAGGAGATAGTTGTTCAAGAAGGAGTGCCAGGTTATCAGATTAAAACTTACCGAATTATCAGAAAAGACGGAGAAGAGAAGATAGAGTTTTTAGCGGAGGATACTTATAAAAGCGTACCGATGATTATTAATATAAACTAGCATATAGCGGATGGAATTAGTTAACTAGTTACCTGGTTAACTAGTTAAGAAAATAAAAAATGAAAATAAGAAATTAAGAAGTCAGAATGTGAATAGTACCGAGTATATAGGATCTAATTAAGGAAATAAGAGATAGAAGCGAGGGAAGATATCATCTCAAAGAAATTGGTAAACTGGTAAACCAGTAAACAGAGTAAGGGGATAACTAATACGCAACATACGATACTAAATTACTATATGTTAAACGCTGTATGCTATAGGCTAAAAAAGTTTTTAATTTTAAGTTATGGTTTTACGCTTTACGTTTTTCGCTTTTCGTCCTATTGTTATACGCTAATTACTGTACGCAGTACACTAGAATAGAAATACGATTACAAAACGAGGGTATTTTTTGTTTTGATATCTATAAGAAAATATTTTAGAATTATATTCATAACATTAATGTTGTTTCTTTTTTGTTTCCCACAGATTGTTTTTCTGCAAACAACTTCTGTTGAATATATATGTGTTGGAACAGATTATAAAACACCTGTCTATATAATGAAAACTGATTCTAAAGAACCGGTAATAATGATTGTAGCCGGAACACATGGAAATGAAAAGGCTGGCATTAAAGCTATGGAATATTTAAAAGATAGTTTGCGCATTGAAAAAGGAACTTTGATAATTATACCAAGAGCAAATATTTTAGCCTGCGAAAAAAACGTAAGGTGCTTCCCGGTGGAAATTAATTTAAACAGAGCATATCCGGGGAATCCTCAGGGGAATTCTATAGAAAGATTAGCTTCTGAAATATTTAACTTGATGAAAAAATACGATATTAACCTTTTGATTGATTTACATGAGTCGATAGAATTTTACAAAAAGAACCCAAAAAATTATGGCCAGACTGTAGTTATAGATTCTGACGATGATTGCTTATTTGAGTTGAGCTCTTTTATTGTTAAAGAGATGAACGAAGGTATTAACGAAGATAGTAATAAATATCAGGTTTTAGTAGATCCGGTCAAAGGCAGCACTACTTATTGCGCCTATTATCAGCTTGGCATTCCTGCATTAACTTTTGAAACCTGTAGGAAATTACCCTTATCTTTCCGAATAGAAGAACAAATTAAGTTTGTAAAGATAATATTATCAAAATGGAATATGATTACAGTCCAGAAATAATTCCGAATTTAATACGGAATACATAAAAAAAGGGGACTAAATTTTAGTCCCCTTTTTTTTTCATTTTTTCCGTATTTAATTAAGAGAATTAATCTTTAATTGTTTTGGGAAGTGTCCTTAACTTCCTCGGTTTCTGTTACCTCTTCTGAAACCGTCTCTTTCGAAGTTTCTTGTTCAGTAGAGTCTGCTGCCTGGCTATTTTCTTCGGAAGATTTTAATGCTTCAATTTCCGCATCAAAATCTTGATTGTAAACAATAACAGCTTCTTCCTTCAATTTTAAGTTAAGTGCTGATATTGCTTCGTTTTCTTTCTGTTGTTTTAGAGTATTGTTGATTTTTTCTTTTGCCTCTTCAAAGGTAGGAGAATATTCATCTTTCTTCTCTTCGCATTTGATAATATGATATCCAAATTGTGTTTGAACTACTCCACTGATCTCACCTGGTTCCAAAGAGAAAGCGGCATCTTCAAATTCTTTTACCATCCCCTGACCTCTGGCAAAAAATCCCAGGTCTCCACCGCTTGGGGCAGAAGGTCCTATTGACTTTTCTTTAGCTAATTCTGCAAAATCGATAATTCCTTCTTTGAGTTGTTGAAGAAGGTTATTTGCTTCTTCCTCAGTTTCTACTAAAATATGTCGGGCATGAACTTGTTCGGGCTCAAAGAGACTTTCTTTGTTTTCATTGTAATATTCTAATAATTCTTCATCGGTGATAGTTACCTGGTTCCTGGTTTCCTCTAAAACCTTATTTATCATTAATTGTCTTTTTATATCATCTTTAAGTAGAGCAAGGGTGATATCGTTTGCTTTTAGGGCTTCATTGAATTCTTCAGGAGTGGAGAAATTATCTTTAATCTTGTCTATTTCCAAATTAATCTCATCACTGTGAATCTTAACTTTTTCTTTTTGAGCTTGCTGATATAAAAGTTCATAGTTAATTAGTTGGTCTAATATACCCTTTTTAAAAGAAAGAATTGTTGATTGATCCAAACTAGAAAGGGTTTTATCATCGTATCGGGAGATGGCGCTTAAAAAAGCGTTTTGCAGCTGGTCAGAGGTAATGCCCGATTTATTTACTTCGGCAATATAATAAGTTCTCCTCTGCCCGCCGGAGGATCTGTATTGTCCTAAGCCATAAAAGATAGATATACCAAAGGCGGCAATTACTACAATTAGTATCGTTTTCATATTTTTTCTAATTATTCGCAACATAATTTATTTTAAATCTCCTTTTTTTAATTGTATAGATTCGTTACTTGGTTATTAAATTATTAGCATTAAACTAACTAACTAATTTATCTTGCATTTTGTATTTGAAACTAACGACTATTCACTATTCACTAATGACTAGTTAGACTGATTGTATATAATATAATATTGTAAAGAGTTTTTGTCAAATTAATAATTCGTATTGAGTATCACGTAAAAAGAAAAAAGGTATAAGAGAAAAAAAGTAGAGGGAAAAAGCAGAAACAATAACTACTATTTTTTTTCTAAAGCTATTTCGGTAAAGTTTATACTAACAGTTGTATCGCTTATTGCGTATCGTGCAAATAGAAAAATTGTATCCGGGGAATGGTAGGGAATTTTTAAAAAAAGATAAATAAAAAATATTATTAACAAAAAAATTTGACGTTAGCCTTGGTTAATATAATAATATAGTAGTTTTGTATTAAAGGATTTAGTTAGTGCAAACTTTAGTGGGATAATTGGAAAAAAAAGAAGAATATTATTTTTTTTATCTTTTTCTCTCTTTCTTAACTCGATACCCAATACTTTCTTTTAGTATTTCTTGATAAATTTATAGTTGTATTATATAATATGAAAGATATTTATTTGGATAGTTTAAATAGTTACTTAAACTTGATGTTTTATATTTGAATTTGATAAACAGAATGATATTATTAACCCGTAATATATCATTTGTTACCCTAATATGCAGAAGATGGGAGGTGTAAATATGGCCAAAATAAAAGTTAAAGATAATGAAGAAATGGATCACGCCCTTAGAAGATTTAAAAAGGAATGCCAGAAGAGTGGAATAATATCCGACCTTCGGCGTCATGAATATTATGAAAAACCAAGCGTAAGAAGGAAGAAAAAGGCGCTTGCTGCCCAGAGGAAACTGAAAAAAAGAGGTAGATTTTAGATGTCAAAACAGTTATCCTTAGAAGAAGTTATTTTTAATGATACGAAAAAAGCATTAAAGGAGAGCGAAAAATTAAAATTATCGACTTTACGATTGATTAGGGCAGCAATTAAAAATGCTGAAATATCTAAAAAGGATAAACTAACCGAAGATGAAGTTATTGGGATAGTGGCCAATAATTTAAAAAAGTTAGAAGAATCTTTAAATATTTTTACCAAAGGCCAAAGGCCGGAACTTGCTGATAAGGCAAAAAAAGAAATTGAAATTGTAAAAAAATATCTTCCTGAGCAATTACCTGAGGAAGAAGTAGAAAAAATAGTAAAAGATACTATTGTAAAATTTGGATTTAAAGGCCTACAAAACATTGGTCCTGCTATGAAAGAAATTATGCCCCAATTAAAAGGGAAAGTAAATGGGAAAATAGTTAATAAAATGGTACGGGACTTACTGGGTAATACAAAAAATTAGAGTTAACGAAGAAAGACTCAGACTTACCCTGGTAAGTATTTTGAGTCTTTCTTCGTTTTTGTAATTTTTTCATTTAATTATATATCTCAATTTGTTGATTTGTTGATTGGTTACTTGGTAAATTGGTCAGTAGGTCAATTGATTAATCATAAACACCTACATTTTGTATTTGTACTAACGACTATTTACCATTCACTAACGACTAATTTAGGAGTGTAAATTATTTGATAATAAAATCTAATTCAAATAAAAAGCGTAAGATATTTCTTACAGTTATAACTCTATTTATAATTTTTAGTTTAATTGCTCTAAACACTTACGCAAATGAAACAGATGAAGTATATTTAATATCTATTAAAGGAACAATTGACTTAGGTTTATCTTCTTATGTACAACGGGCTTTAGAGGAAGCGGTATCAAATAAGGCAAAAGCGATTATTTTAGAAATTGATACCTTCGGAGGAAGAGTTGATGCCGCTACCCAGATAAGAGATAAGATAATGAGCCTAAATATACCAAGCGTAGCTTATGTTAAAAATAGAGCATGGTCTGCAGGAGCCCTTATTGCCCTATCTGCAAAATATATTCTAATAGATAAAAGTGCCAGTATCGGCGCGGCAGAACCAAGACCGGCAGATGAAAAAAATATTTCTGCCTTAAGAGCCGAATTTAGTTCAACTGCCTTAAGTAGAGGGCGTTCGGAAGATATAGCAGCCGCCATGGTTGACAAAGATGTAGAAATTAAAGGTATAATAGAAAAAGATAAAATATTAACTTTAAATGCTGAACAGGCCATAAAATTAAATTTTGCAGATGGTAATGCTTCAAGTATTGAAGAAGTTTTAAATTTCCTAAATCTTAAAGATGCTAAAATAGTATACATTTATCCAAATTGGGCAGAGAATATAAGCCGATTTGTTACCAATCCTGTAGTAAGCCCATTATTGTTGTCAATAGGTTTTTTAGGACTGATAATTGAATTTTGGACTTTGGGCTGGGGGATAGCAGGGTCAATAGGAATAATTTCTCTGTCTTTATTTTTTGGAGGACATATAATTGTTGGCTTGGCAGGATTTGAAACAATTATCCTATTTGTAATCGGTCTTATTTTGCTTTTGGCAGAAATATTTTTTATTCCCGGGTTCGGCTTGGCCGGAATAAGCGGAATTGCAGCTATTTTGGTCAGTATATTTCTTACTTTTGGGAATATTGTCCAGGCGACTTATTCTATCTCGATTGCCCTGGGCGTATCCGTAGTAGGATTTTTTTTATTAATTAAATATATTCCTTCTACCCGAACCTGGAGAAAATTTGTCCTTTCTACAGAGCAGAAAAAGGAATTAGGATATACAGTAGGGACAAAAGATTTAAATCGATTAAACGGAAAAGAAGGCATAGCCATTACACCTTTGCGTCCGTCTGGTATAATAAAGGTTAATGGTAAAAAATTAAATGCCCTTACCCGGGGAGAATACGTTGATTCTAATACTAAAATTAAAATAATAAGCGTTGAAGGTAACAAGATAGTAGTCGAAACAGTCGATGCTTCTAAGTTAAGTTGAAATTATAAAGTTGTATAGGACAGGCGTCTCGCCAGTCTATTTGAAAAAATATTATTTTTAAAACAAGGAGGTAAAAAAATGATTGAGTTATTGGTTCCGTTGATTCCAATTATAGTAGTTATTTTTATAATCTATATTTTCTTTCAATTTATACCGGTAGGATTATGGATTTCAGCTATAGCGGCAGGGGTAAAAGTGGGAATTTTTACTTTAGTGGGTATGAGGCTTAGAAGAGTACCCCCTCATAAAATTGTTGGCACCTTAATAAAAGCCACAAAAGCTGGCTTGAGCGTTTCCATTGATAAATTAGAAGCACATTTCCTGGCTGGGGGAGATGTTGACCGAGTAGTAGATTCCTTGATTGCTGCTGAGAGAGCCGGCCTTAATTTAACCTTTGAAAAAGCAACAGCTATTGATTTAGCCGGTAGAAATGTCTTAGAAGCTGTACAAATGAGTGTAAACCCGAAAGTAATAAAAACCCCGATAGTAGCAGCGGTAGCCAAAAATGGTATTCAAGTTATGGCCACTGCCAGAGTGACGGTAAGAGCAAATATTGAACGCCTGGTGGGAGGAGCCGGTGAGGAGACAATTATAGCTAGAGTAGGAGAGGGAATTGTTACTACTATTGGTTCAGCAGTAACCCATAAAAATGTCTTAGAAAACCCGGATAATATTTCTAAAACTGTATTAAAGAAAGGTTTAGATGCCGGGACAGCTTTTGAAATATTGTCCATCGATATTGCTGATGTAGATGTAGGTAAAAATATTGGTGCCATGTTACAGACTGATCAGGCAGAAGCGGATAAGAAGATTGCTCAGGCCAAGGCTGAGCAGAGAAGAGCATTAGCAGTAGCTCAAGAGCAAGAAATGAAGGCCAGAGTCCAAGAAATGAGGGCAAAGGTGGTAGAAGCAGAAGCAGAAGTTCCCAAAGCAATGGCAGAAGCTTTAAGAACCGGAAAGTTAGGAGTAATGGATTATTATAATTTGAAGAATATCGCTGCCGATACTGCTATGCGGGATAGTATTTCTGAGACCTCAAAGAAGAAAGAAAATAAGTAAGATAATATTGTTTTACTTAAAAAGGATATAATGAACAATGTCATTAATTTCTTATATAATTATTTTCTATATTATAATAAGCTTGTTAAGCCGGATAGGAAATAAGAAAAGAAGATCTAATATCTTAATACGGAAAGAAAAAGATGATTCTATCCCGGTATTTTCGGAAATTCTGGATGAAGCAGGTTCACCCGAGGATAAGATTAAAATAAAACAAATTGATAATATTGAAAAAAAGGATAAAATTATTATAGATGACGAGGTTAAAGAATTTTATAAGGATAAAGGTGAGGATAAAGAGAAAGAGGTTTTAGATAAAAAACCGGCAGTAGAAGATGGGGAAGAAATTTCATCTGGCCGGGAAAGCGGATTGGAAATATATTTATCTGATAATATTCTAATTAACGCAATAATATTATCAGAAATAATTGCTCCGCCCAGGGCTTTAAGGCCTTATGATTTTCAGAGATATAAAAGATTGGGATAAATTAATCGTTAGTGAAAAAAACTAGCGTGGAGCATTTAGCGTATAGGAACTTAAAATACAGTAATGAGTAATAAGTGATAAGTAACCTGTTTTAGGAATTAGGAAATTTAATCTTATTACTTGTTACTTATTACTTATCACTGTATTTAATGAAAGTAGGGAAATATAATAGAACAAGATAAAAGCATAAGTAAAAATATATTAATTAATAATAAAAATGAGCTAAGGGAACTTTTTGGACAATATGATGAAAATATCAAACTTATCAACCAGTATTTTTCCATAAGAATATCAACACAAAATGACAGCAAGTTAGTTGTTTTAGGGATAAAGAGCGAGACGGATAAGGCTGTAAAAATAATTGAAGGACTTCTCTCCTTAATCAGAAAAGGGCATCCACTTACTATGGCACAGGTGAAATACCATGTTGAAATGTCTGAGAATAACCAGCCTGTAGATTGGAAATTATTATATAAAGACGTGATTCGCGTTTTTAAAAAAGATAAAGAGATTAGACCAAAAACCTTAGGACAACAGAAATATATAGAAGCAGTTAGAAAGAATGATATTGTCTTTACTATCGGACCTGCTGGGACGGGGAAGACTTACTTAGCAGTAGCCATTGCCCTGTCTGCCCTAAAAAATGAGGAAGTGGATAGAATAATTTTGGTTAGACCGGCGGTAGAAGCCGGGGAAAGTTTAGGTTATTTGCCCGGAGATTTACTGGAAAAGATAGACCCCTATTTTCGCCCCTTATATGATGCAATGTACGAGATGATGCCTTCCGAAAAATTCCAAAAGTATATGGAAAGAGGGATAATAGAAATAGCCCCTTTAGCCTATATGAGGGGAAGGACCTTAAATAATTCCTTTATTATCCTGGATGATGCTCAAAATACTACTTTGGGTCAGATGAAGATGTTTTTAACCCGATTTGGTTTTGGTTCTAAAGTTATAATCAACGGAGATATTACTCAGATAGATTTACCACTTAAAGAACATTCCGGATTAATAAGAGTGGAAAGGATACTTAAAAAGATAAAAGGTATCGAATTTGTATATCTTAATGATCGGGATGTGGTAAGACACAGATTGGTTCAGGAGATTATCCGTGCTTATGAAAGGGAAGATTTACGGAACCAGAAAAAGGAGTAATGCAATCTCATGAAACTATATGATAAATGGAATAAATGGAAAAGTGGAGATAAAATTTCAGGTAAAAATATGCAAAAGAAAAAATTGATTGATAAAAATATAATACAAAAAATATCTATATTTTTTATTTTGTTAATCGCTATTACCCTCGTTCTGTCTATTAATTTTTTCCCGGATAAAATTCTTTTGAAAGAAGGGCAAATCTGCACGAAAGATATTCTGTCCCCGGGTGATTTTGAATTTGCAGATGTAGAAGCAACGCAAAATTTAAGAGAAAAAGCTGCCAAATCGATAAAAGAAGTATATGATTTAAATTTAGCAAATATT
>Ga0222684_1000045_pt1 | contig 31191 bp, 28 predicted proteins | sample AntAcemetage1075_FD_181150 | JGI IMG/M metagenome (GOLD analysis project Ga0222684, IMG submission 181150) | Saline water microbial communities from Ace Lake, Antarctica - #1075 | ecosystem: Environmental > Aquatic > Non-marine Saline and Alkaline > Saline | place: Antarctica: Ace Lake...
GTGGCCATCTTAATTTTGCAAAAATAGTCCAAACTTTAAAAAAGATAGATTACCAGGGTTATGTCTCTGCCGAGATACTTCCCTTTCCTGATTCAGATAGTTGTGCCCGCCTTACTGCTGAAACTTTAAATAAGATTAGATTTTAATTATAACATTAAATGATAAAGCAAATTTATTATTTTTAATATCTATTAGAATGTATATCTTTTTATTTTTTCCATTTTCATTTCATATATTTCAAATAAGAAGAATCCTCCTTTAAATTTTTACTTTATTTAAAATTAGAGTAGATTTTTAAATACCCTGACAATAAAAACTTGCTAAAGTTATAACATCTTACTATAATATTTAATATAGAATAATATTCTACATTATAGAAAATGCCTTGAGCTATACTATATTTTACCCGAGAATAAAAGTTCTTTATTGTTTAAAATAAAAAATATTAAAGGTTGGTAAAATGAAAAAGGAATATATTTCTATTCAAGGAAAAGCCTTTCCTTTCTATCGATGTCATACTTTAATTATTGGTTCAGGAGCTGCTTCCCTAAATTGTACCCTTCATCTGCGTAATTTTGGCCTTGAAGATATAGCAATCGTTACCGAATGTTTAGGAGGAGGTGCTTCTAACAATTCTGGATCAGATAAGCAAACTTATTATAAATTATCCCTTTTTGGTAAAGAGAAAGATTCGGTCTATGAAATGGCAAATACTTTATTTTCCGGAGGGTCAATGCATGGTGATATTGCTTTAATTGAAGCTGCGTTATCCACACAGGAGTTTTATCATTTAGTCCAAATTGGTGTTCCCTTTCCTCATAATGTTTATGGCGGACATGTAGGATACAAAACTGATTATGACCCAAAACAACGAGCTATCTCTGCCGGTCCCTGGACATCTCAACAAATGTTTAAGAAATTATTAATACAAGTGCAAAAGGAAAAAATTCCTATCCTGGATGGATACGAAGTGATTTCTCTTCTAATCAATGAAAAAGAAACAGAAAAGATGGTAGTGGGAGCAATAGCTATTAACAAAAAATTATCTTATACTGGGTTATCCTCTTTAGTTATTTTTCAAGCGGAGAATATCGTAATGGGAACTGGCGGTCCCGGAGGTTTGTATAAAACTTCAGTTTATCCGGAAAAACATTTAGGTAGTACTGGTATTGCTTTGGAAATAGGGGCTAAAGCGGTAAACCTAACTGAGTGGCAGTACGGGTTAGCCTCTACTAAATTTCGTTGGAATTTATCCGGAACTTATCAGCAGGCTATTCCTCGTTATATTAGTACTAAATCAGATGGTTCAGATGATAGGGAATTTTTAAATGAATTTTTTCCCACTATGGGAAAATTAACTACTGCAATATTTCTCAAGGGGTATCAGTGGCCCTTTGATGTGGACAAAATAAAAAATTACGGTTCCTCTTTAATCGATATTTTAGTGTATCAGGAAAATATTTTTAAAGGACGTCGAGTTTTTCTTGATTTTAGAAAAAATCCTTCAGTGAACCGCAGATTAGAAGAATTCAATCTAAATAATTTAGATCCTGAAGCTTATACTTATTTAAAAAAAGGAGAAGCACTTTTAGATACCCCTTTTGCTCGTTTAAAACAGATGAATCCTTTAGCAGTAAATCTTTACCGAAAGCATGGGATTGACCTAAGTAAAAAACCTTTGGAAATAGCTGTTTGTGCTCAGCATAATAATGGAGGTTTAGTGGGTAATATTTGGTGGGAATCAAATGTTAAGCATTTATTTCCTATAGGAGAGGCAAATGGTAGCCATGGAGTCCATCGCCCAGGTGGTTCTGCTTTAAACTCTGGGCAAGTAGGAGGTTTACGAGCAGCGGAATTTATCTCTCAAAAATATTCAAGATTTAGCTCAAATGAAAAAGATTTTTTAGATCAAACTAATTTACAGATAACTTCCAAATTAGAATTAACAAAAAAGGCCTTGCAGCAGATAGATAAACCAGGACAAGATATGTCTTCTTTTCGTAGGGAATTTCAAGAAAGAATGACTAAATATGCCGCTCACATCAGGAATCTTCAGGGTATTAAAGTGTCTTTAAAAGAAGCCCAAACTCAATATAAGCGCTTAAATTTAGGGGAAATAAGTTTAAATAATAAGGCAGAAATAGTAGAATTTTTCCAGAATAGACAGTTGTGTTTGGCCCAAATAGCGGTCTTAAAGAGTATAGAGTCCTATCTGGAAGAAGGCGGAGGGAGTCGAGGTTCTTATTTAATTTTAGATAAGCAAGGAGAATTAGTCAGTGAAAAATTAAACGAACAATGGAAATACCGCCCTGAACTAATAGGGTTACGAAGGTTTATTTTGCAATATCAATATAAGGAAGGAGCCCAGCAAATAAATTGGGTTCCTGTGAGAGATATCCCTCAGGATAATTTTTGGTTTGAAAAAGTATGGAAGTCCTATATAAATAAAGAAATTTATTAAAGAGGAGAATTAATGAATAAAAAATTCAATTACCATAGTCTCGAAGAATTACAGACAGAAGTTCTTCAAGATAATATTGGGCTTGATTTTTCAGAGGACATGAATGCCTTAAGTCGAAAATTGATTATAAATAATCACCGAATTCCTAACAGATTAGCTATTCAACCTATGGAAGGATGCGACAGTGATGAACAAGGTAATCCGGGAGAATTAACTTTTAGAAGATATAAACGTTTTGCCCAAGGAGGAGCTGGTTTAATCTGGTTTGAAGCAACTGCCGTTTTACCTGAAGCTCGCTCTAATCCACATCAACTTTTATTAAATGAATCTACAGAACCAGCCTTTGCTGAATTATTAAGGATGACCAAGGATAGAGCTATACAAGAATACGGAATACATCATGAGCCTTTTTGTGTTTTACAATTAAACCATTCCGGAAGGTTTAGTAAGCCCGAAGGTGTAAGAAAACCCTTAATTGTAGTTCACCATACTACTTTGGATAAAGTAGTAAATATTGATGAGAACTATCCTTTATTAGAGGATAGTCAGTTAAAATATATTCAGGAAAATTTTGTTAAAGCAACGAAATTAGCTTATAAGGCGGGTTTTGACGCGGTAGATATTAAATCATGCCATGGCTACTTAATATCGGAATTATTAGGTGCTAAAAGCAGGAAGGGAGAATACGGAGGCTCTTACCAAAACAGGACAAGATTTTTAAAAGAGACTATAGAATTAATTAAACAAGAAGTCCCTGAGTTAATTATTAGCACTCGTTTAAATATTTCTAATGTAATTTTTGCCGAAAACAGTTGGGGTATTAGCAAAAATAATAATACTGGTGAATGGGAAATTGATTTAAGTGAACCCAAAAAATTAGTCAAAGAATTGGATAATTTAGGTTTATCTTTAATTAATGCTACCGCAGGTGTTCCTTATTTTAATCCTTATATAGGCCGTCCTTATGATCAGCCTGTAAGGGGGGGGTGTAAGGAGCCAGAATTTCCTCTGAAGGGAGTAGAAAGATTATTTAAATTTGCTCGTCAGATCCAGGAAATAGTGCCCAATTTGCCGATAATAGGAACAGGTTATAGTTGGTTACGCCAATTTGGAGGAGCTGCTGCTGCAGCAAATGTTGGAAAAGGCCATCATTCTTTAGCTGGATTTGGTCGACAAGCTTTTGCTTATCCTAATTTTGCCCGTAATCTTTTAGAAAAAGGTCAAATGGAGGATAAGAAGTGTTGTATTACCTGTAGTAAATGTTCGCAGTTAATGGTTTGGGATTCAGAAACAGGCTGTGTAGTCCGTGATTCTGAAATCTATGCTCCAATATTTAATGAGGTTTTTAAATAACAAGTTTTGTCTAAATTTAATGCTTTTCTATTAGTTAAATAAATTATGCTATATTTATTTTGGAGGTATTATAATGATATCGCAGAAAGTAGTAATGATAACCGGGGCAACTAGAGGAATAGGTTTAGAAATTGCTAAACAAATGGCTAAAGAGGGCTATGCTTTAGCTATTATGTCTCGCTCAAATTTGGCAAAAGTTGAAACAAACCTAAAATTAATCAAAAAAATTGGCCAACCTGTTTTATATTATTCTGGAGATCTTTCTAATTCAAAGGATAGGAATATCTTTTGTCAGAGGACTCTAAAAGAATATAGGAGGATTGACTTTTTAATCAATAATGCTGGAGTAGCGCCCAAAAAGCGTATGGATATTTTAGAAACAACGGAAGATAGTTTTAATTATGTGTTAGATATAAATTTAAAAGGTACTTTTTTTCTTACTCAAAAAGTAGCTAATATTATGATCGATGAAATAAAAAAATATAATGAAATAAAACCAAAAATTATCAATATAGCTTCTATTTCTTCTTATACATCTTCTTCAAACAGGGGAGAATATTGTATCTCTAAGGCTGGAGTTAGTATGATAACTAAGCTTTTTGCTGATAGACTTTCCGAATATAATATTAATGTTTATGAAATCAGACCAGGAATAATCTATACAGATATGACAAAAACTGTCAAAGATAAATATGACAAATTGATTGCTAATGCTATTACTCCAATTAAGCGATGGGGATATCCTGAGGATATAGCGAAAGCAGTATCTGTTTGTTGTTCGGGAAAATTAGATTTTTCTACTGGTGAAACAATTAATGTGGATGGAGGTTTCCATTTAAAGAGACTTTGATTTGTTAATTATGTGATAAATAAAATATCATTTAATATATATAATTTTAAATTGTAAAATTGTTCCGGATATTTTTTGACCTAAATTTATAAATAAAATTTGACAAGCGTAAACCTAACCTTATATAATATAAATAGAATTTAATTCTACTATATAGAATTATGGAAGGTAACAAATGATTAAAACTAAGCCTGCCTATCCCATAAAAGTGTTAGATAAATCCCTTTTTATTTTAGAAACTCTACTTCAATACTCTTCCTTTGTGAGCATTATGGAAATCAGTAAAAAATTAAAAATCTATCCCAGCACCATTCATCGAGTGTTAAATACTTTAAAATATCGTGGTTACGTAGAGCAAAATCCTGTTAATCAGAAATACCGATTGGGCCTAAAACTAGTAGAATTAGGTATGGCCCGATATCATCAAATCGACCTAGTAAAAGAAGCTCATCCTTTCCTCAAAGAATTAGTAGATCAGTGTAATGAAACAGTACATTTGGGTATATTAGATAATGACGAAGTTCTTTATTTGGCTAAAGAGGATTGTTCTCGCACTATAAGGATGGTCTCCCAAGTAGGAAGAAGGGCTCCCCTACACTCAACGGCTTTAGGGAAGATATTATTAGCCTATCTCCCTGAAAAAGAAAGGGAAAAGATAATTGCTCATAAAAATCTTTCTTGTTTTACTGAACACACTATTATTGAGAAGAAAGAATTAGAGAAGGAGCTTGACAAAGTAAAGAAGCAGGGCTTTGCTTTGGATATAGAGGAAAATGAAAAAGAAATATGTTGTATTGCTGCTCCTATCAGAGATTACAGCGGGGAGGTAATAGCTGCTCTTAGTATCTCCAGTCCTTTTTACCGAATTAATACTAACCAACAGAAAGATTTAAAAAATTCTCTGCTTCAAGTAAGTAAAAAAATATCTAAGCGACTGGGGTATAATGAAAAAACGCAAAAAGAAAAAAAGAAGGAGGTGAAGGCTATAGAAAAATTTAGTAAAGTCTAAAGAAAAGTTTTAAGAAGAGTTTAATTATAATTTTTTAAGGAGGTTTAATTAAAATGTTAAGGAAGATTTTATTTGTATTTCTTGCATTGGCATTAGTTACAACAGTTGCTTTTGCTAGCGGAGGCGAAGGAGTATGGAAGCCAAGCAAGCCTATTACTGTAATCGTACCTTGGGGTGCTGGCGGTTCAACAGACCAGATAACTCGTATCTTAGCTGGAGAATTAGAAGGGAAATTAGGTCAAAAGATTGTTATAGTTAATCAACCGGGTGGCTCAGGTTCAGTAGGTACTAAAACAGCTTTGGATGCTAAAAGAGATGGTTATACCTGGACAGCAGGAATGATTGGTGATTTAGGGACATATGCTCTAAAAGGATTTTTAGATACCAAAATGGAAGATTGGCATTTATATTTTGGAGTAGCTAATGTAGATGTAGTTTCGGTTTATCCCGACGCCCCCTATAAAACTTTTGGGGATTTATTGCAAGCCTTTAAAGATAAACCTAATGAAATCGCTGTGGCAACTGCTGGAGAGACCTCATGTGGTCATGTGGGTATGGAGAGTATCAAAAAATATACTGGGATAGAATATAAACATTTAACTTATGAAGGTGGAAATCCTGCAGTTATTGCCTGTGTTAGAGGGGAAGTTGAGGTTGTACCTCAACTGGCTTGTGAAGAAGTTGATATGATTAGGGCTAAAAAACTTCGTCCTCTTGCTGTATTAGATAACAAATCATTAGAGATAAAAGATTATGGTATGATTCCTCCTGTAACAAAATGGATTCCTGAATTTACTCCTGCTCCTCTTTATTTTGGTATTTTTGTTCCCAAAGGAGTACCAGAAGAAGTAGTTACCACTTTAAATTATTTGTGGGAAGAAGTGATAAAGAATTCAGAAGCAGTGAAAAAATATGCAGATGATAGAGGAGCTGTATTTACACCTTATTGGGGAACAGAGGCATTGGTTAAGGCTTTTCCTTTAATTCAAAATAATGCTTGGCTATATTATGATGCAGGTAAGACGGAAATTTCTCCTTTGGAAATTGGCGTACCTCGACCGTAAAGTAATTGAAATTATTACTAATAACGGGGAGATTATTTTTAAAAATCTCCCCGTTATTTATGTTTTTTAAAAATTATAGTGATATTTTGTATTAGGAAATATTTTTGATAATTATTGATACATAGTTTAAAGAGGTAACTTAACTAATGAAACCAGAAGATATGAATAAAGCTGATTTTTTCACTTCAATATTTTTATTTTTATTAGGGTTGATTGTTTTCATTATATCTATTGGGATGCCTACTTTTAGAGAGTTAGGAGCTAACCATTATTCTGCTCCGGGAATAGTTCCTGGAATTTTAGGAATTATATTATTATTTATGGGTGTCATCCTTTTTATTCGCTCTTTTATTCGTAAAGGATATAAAATTCAGTTATCCTTTCAAGGTTTAATAAAATTTTTAAAAAATGATTCAATTAAACGTTTTCTCGTTGCTCTTTTTTTATCCATATTTTATGTTATTTTATTGGGAAAAATAAATTATTTTTTGTTAACAACTATATATATTTTTCTGTTTGTTTGGAGCTTTGAATTAAAAACGAAAAAAACTCTATTTTTTGCTCTTCTTGAAGCCGTTTTAATTGCTGCTTGTATATCTTACGTTTTTCGTTATTTATTTTTAGTAATACTTCCTTAAATAGTATGAAGGGTTTTAATATTGGAAGGATTAATTCAATTAGGACAAGAATTAAGTAAATTATTAACTCCTCGACTTATTTTTGATGTACTTTGGAGTACTCAATTAGGGATTATGGTTGGTATGCTTCCAGGTTTAACCGCTACTATGGGAGTAGCTTTAATGACTACTCTTACTTATAAATTTGCCAGTAGTCATGCAGTTCTGATTTTAATATGTATGTATATTGGTGCTATATATGGTGGAAGCCGTACGGCAATTTTACTTAATATCCCGGGGACACCCGCTAATGCCGCTACTACGGTTGACGGGAATCCTTTAGCAAAACAAGGTAAGGCGGGAAGAGCTATGGGCATAGCTACGACAGGATCTTTTTTAGGTTCTCTTTTTGGTATGATAATGTTGGCAATTTTTACCCCTATTATTGGAAATGCAGCTCTTAGCTTTCATTCTTTTGAATATTTTTGGTTAACAATTTTTGGTATTGTTATTTGTGGTTCTCTTACTGCACCAAAAGATCCTCTTAAAGGTTGGATTTCTGGATTCCTTGGCCTTTTTGTTGCCACAATTGGTATGGAAGCAATGCACGCTTATAGGCGTTTTTCTTTTGGAAATGTAGAGCTTGCCGGTGGAATTCAACTTCTTCCCGCAATGATCGGAGTTTTTGGTTTTTCTGAAGTTTTAATGGTTATGAAACAACCAGCAGTAGAAATTGTAAGTAACAAAATAGAAAAAGTAATTCCCAATCTTAAAGATATCGTTAAATATTGGAAAACCATTATTCGTTCTGGATTTATAGGTACTATTATTGGAGCGATTCCCGGTGTAGGGGAGGATATTGGTGCTTGGGTATCTTATGATTTTGCTAAAAAAGCAAGCAAGGAAAAAGAAAAGTATGGGAAAGGTAGTATAGAAGGTTTAATTGCTGCAGAGACTGGAAACAATGCTGCAGTGGCAGGGGCGATAATACCCGTATTAGCTTTAGCTGTTCCCGGGTCTGCTCCTGCAGCGGTATTATTAGGAGCAATGCTTATTCATGGGATTCGTCCCGGGCCTTTGCTTATGATTGAAAATCCAACTTTCATTTATCAAGTAGTTGCCATGCTATTTTTAGCAACTTGCGCAATGTTCATTCTCGGTCTTTCATTTATAAGAGTTTTTGTTAAAATCCTTATTATTCCCAGACAAAAATTAATGCCGATTGTATTTGCCCTTTGTGTTATTGGTTCCTATGCTCTCTCTGCTAAAATGTTTGATATTTTAGTAATGACTGTATTTGGTATTATCGGATATGCCATGAAGGAAATGGATTATCCTGTAGCGCCTTTAGTTTTGGGTATAATTCTGGGAGATTTACTTGATAGTAATCTTAGAAGAAGTTTAATTTTAACTAACGGAAATATTTTGTCCTTTTTTACTCGGCCAATTTCCTTAGTTTTTTTCTTATTTATTTTAATTACTATTTTTAGTCAAATGAATTGGTTTAAAAATTTATTAAAAACCTTGCAATTATTCATCAAAAAGTTGTTTTTAAAAATAAAAATGAGTTAATCAAATTAAGAGTAATTTCGTAATAAGAATGATTTTCAAATTTCAAAATAATAATTATTATGGAGGAAATAATGGAAAAGCAACCTATTAAAGTGGGAATAGCGGGTTCAGGGTTCGCTGCTTCGTTCCACTATAAATGTTATGAAGGAATTCCAGGAGTTAAAGTAGAAGCAGTTTATTCAAAAACTAAAGAAAAACGCGAAGGATTTGCTCAAAAAAGAAAAATTATTCCGACTAAATCCTTGCAAGAGTTAATTAATTTAGTTGATGTAGTGGATATATGTGTTCCTGGATATCTTCATGAACCCTTTTCGATTGAAGCGCTTAACTTAGATAAAGATGTAATTGTGGAAAAACCATTTACTGGTTATTATGGACCACCAGGAGAAAAGAATTTTTTAGGTAATAAATTTCCTAAAGAAATAATGTTAAAGGAAGCTTTAGCCAGTGCAGATCGTATCCTTGAGACTGAAACTAAAAGCAAAGGGAGGATATTTTATGCCGAAAATTGGGTTTATGCACCAGCAATACAAAAAGAAGTTGAAATATTAAAAGAGACTAAGGGACAGATTTTATGGGCTTTAGGCGAAGAATCGCACAGTGGCTCTCATTCAGATACTTATGTAGTGTGGAGCCAGTCAGGAGGAGGTTCAGCGGTAGGGAAAGGCTGTCATCCTTTAACTCCCATTCTTTATCTAAAAAGACTCGAAGGTGAATTGCGGAACGGTAAACCAATAAAGCCTGCAACTGTAAGCTGTAGAACTCATGAAATAACCAGAAATCAAAATTTTATTGATGCTGGTTTCTTGCGGACAAAATATCATGATATTGAAGATTATGCCCAAATTCATTTAGTTTTTTCTGATGGAATGATTGCTGATATTTTTGCATCTGAAATTGTAATGGGAGGAGTTAAGAATTGGTTAGAAATTGTTGCCAACAATCACCATACATACTGCAATTTAAGTTGTACTAATGCTGTTAAGTTATTTAACCCTCGAGAAGATCAACTTAAAAATACCTACATAGTTGAAAAAATAGAAACTAAGCAGGGATGGAGTTTTCCGTCTCCCGATGAAGACTGGATGTTTGGCTATCCTCAAGAATTGAGTGATTTTATAAATTGTATTTTAACTAATAAACCTCCTCAATCTGATTCTAATTTAGCACGGGATGTAATTGCGGTTCTTTATTCTGCTTATGTCTCAGCAGAAAAAAATGGTTTAGAAGTAAAAATTCCACAAAGATAGAATATCTGAGGAGGAGGACATGAATAAACCTTATTTAGTTAAAAATTCTAACAAGATTGAACCTGTAATCTGCTCTTGTGGATTAAGTGTGAGACCTATAACTTGTCAGGATACATCTATTGCTAATCTTCATATAACTCACATTAAAAATTCTCGTAAACATTACCATAAAAATTGTACTGAATTTTATTATATTATAGAAGGAAAAGGAAAAATGCAATTAGGAAATAGAGAAATTGATCTATATCCCGGAATAACCATTATGATTAATAGGGGAATAACTCATCGAGGTTATGGAGATTTTAAGGCAGTAATCTTTGGCGTCCCGGCGATAGAATATGATGATGAGTTTTTCGTGGAATAATGTTTAAATTAAGAAAAAATTAATAATTTAACAGTAAATGGGGAAAATTACTGATTAGCTTAAAGCTAAAAATATCCTACTTATCAATGGCTCAACAAGAAGCAAGAATTGAAAAAGGAACATTTATAATTAGTAAGAATTTATAATTACTTAGGAGGAGGATTGAGGGCAATTTTAAATATGTTTAAACTTGCGGGGAAAACAGCAGTAATTATTGGAGGAACAGGAATTTTAGGCTCTGCTATTGCTAAAGGATTAGGAAAAGCAGGGGCAAATATTGTTATTTGTTATCATATTACCAGCGCAGATAAGTTAATAGGTGAACTTAAAAAAGAAAAAATAATCTCAGAAGCTTATTATATAGATGTAATGGATAAGGAAAAAATAAAAGATTGTAGTGATAAGATAATTAAAGATTTTAGTAGTATAGATATTTTAGTAAATGCAGCAGGTGGGGAAGTTAAAAAAGCGACTACTTCAGAAGAGCTTAGTTTTTTTGATCTTCCTTCATCGGCATTGAAAAGAGTTATGGAACTCAATCTTTTTGGAGGAACCATTATTCCTTGTCAAGTCTTTGGAAGGACTATGGTAAAAAATAAAGAGGGCGGATCTATTATTAATATCTCTTCTATGAATGCTTTTCGTCCCCTAACAAGAACAGTTGGATATTCTACCGCTAAAGCTGCTGTAAATAATTTTACTCAATGGTTAGCAGTATATTTTGCTCAGAACTATAATAAAAAGCTAAGAGTTAATGCTATTGCTCCAGGTTTTTTTCTTACTCGACAAAATCATTTTCTTCTTTTAAATAAATATGAAAATTTTACTCCTAGAGCAAAATCCATAATATCTCATACTCCTATGAATAAGTTTGGTAAGCCCGAAGATCTTATCGGTACTTGTATTTGGCTTGCCTCAGATGCATCGAGATTTGTAACAGGGACAATTATTCCTGTGGATGGAGGATTTAATGCTTATTCAGGAGTATAAGATATAAATAATTTATTTATATGATAAAATAGAAAAGGAAATAAAAATACCTATGTTTGGGAAAAAGTTAAAAGTAGTCATAACTGATTGTAATCATCCTTCTGTTGAAATAGAAAGAAGAATATTGAGCGAATTAAATACTGAAGTTATTTTGTTAAATTCTAATAAAAAAGGAAATATCATAAAAATAGCTGAGAATGCTGATGGAATAATAAATCAGCGTGTGCCCATAACAAGAGAAATAATTAAATCGCTAAATAAATGCAAAGTTATTGCTCGTTATGGAGTTGGGGTAGATAATATTGATGTAAAGGCAGCAACTGAATATGGGATTATTGTAGCAAATGTTCCTGATTACTGTGTTGATGAGGTCTCCACCCATGCCATAGCTCTAATTTTAAACTGTGCGAGAGGAATAATTTTATTTAATGGTAAAATAAAAGAAAAAAGATGGGGATTTTCCCTGGCAACCCCCCTTTTTAGGACCCAAGGGAAAACTTTAGGTATCTTTGGTTTGGGAAGAATTGGTAGTGCAGTAGCTAAAAAATCTATAGGGTTTGGCTTAAAGATTATTGCTTGCGATCCTTACGTTTCTAAAACTAATACTAAAATAAAAATGGTTAATTTTCCTCAATTATTATCAGAATCAGATTTTATTTCTATTAATGCTTCTTTGACAGATGAAACATGGCATTCTTTTGGAGAGAATGAGCTAAGAGCTATGAAAAAGAGTGCTTATTTAATAAATACTGCCCGTGGACCTATTATTAATGAGAAAGCACTTTACCAAGCCCTTAAAAATAAATGGATTGCTGGAGCCGGTTTAGATGTCTTGGAAAAAGAACCACCAGATTGGAATAACCCTTTGTTAAAATTAGATAATGTAATTTTTACACCTCATAGTGCTTTTTATTCTGAGGAATCTTATATTGAGCTGAAGACGAGGACTGCTAAAGCGGTTTTATCTGTCTTAAATGGGAAGTTGCCTGAAACAATTATTAATCCGCAAGTGCTGAATGGGAAGAAATAAGAAGAAAAATAATGTTTTTAAAAGGGAGACTAAAATTTGAAAAAAAATAATTTAAAAGAAGTCTTAAAAGAAGGTAAAAATGTTTTTGGGCCTTTTATGAAATTTACTGATCCAGCTGCGGTGGAAATTATGGGATTAGCCGGATTTGATTTTGTAATTATTGATGCAGAACATGGTCCTATATCTATACAAAGTGCTCAAAATATGATAAGAGCAGCCGAAACTGCAAATATTACACCTATTATTCGAGTAGCTAACAATGATGAAGCTCTAATTTTAAGAGCATTGGATATCGGAGCCCAAGGGATAGAAATTCCTCAGATTAACAGTAAGTCCCAGGCGATAAAAGCAGTTAGATCTGTTAAATATGCTCCTCAGGGTGAACGTGGAGTTTGTAGATATGTACGTGCAGCGAATTATTCTTCTATGGATAAATTTGAATATTTCAAATCTGCAAATAAGGAAACTATGATTATTACTCACATCGAAGGAGTTGAAGGTATAAATAATTTGGATGAAATACTATCAGTTCCTGGTATAGATGTTATTTTTATTGGCCCCTACGACCTTTCTCAGTCTTTAGGGGTACCGGGACAAGTTAACAATTCCTTAGTAGTAGAAAAGATGAAAGAAGTGGTTTTGAAATGTAAGCAAAATAAAGTTGCTGTGGGAACTTTCGCAGATGATATAGAAACAGCTAAATTTTGGGTTTCATTAGGGGTGCAGTACATGTCTTTTTCAGTTGATGTAGGAATTCTTTATGAGGCGAGTAAGCAAATTATAAAGAAATTTTGAAAAAAAGCATATTTTAGATTATGTCGTAGGAGGAGAATTTTTTGAGGATTTGGTTATTTTGTTTTGTTAGTATATTTTATTTATGAATCGAGAAAAGAGCATATAAAGGACTTTATCCTTATTTAGTTTTATTAAGTAAAACGAAATTTGACAAAAATATGAAAAGATTGAAATATTCTGTTTATTGTGATAATATTTAATATATGAAAGTAAGTTTCATATAAAGAAATTTTCCCTACTTTAAATATAGATGGTTGTTAAGAGAAGGAAATAAAAATGCAAGAAAAATATAATGTTTTTACAATCCAAAAAGGGATAAACATATTGAATCTTTTTAAAAAATATAACAAATTGTCCTTTACTGATATTCAGAAAGATTTAAAATACAATAAATCAACCTTATTTCGGATTCTTTATACTTTAGAGAAAAATAATTATTTGTCGAAAGATAATAACGGGAGATATGAATTAGGCTTAAATATTTTCATTTTGGGGAATCAGTTATCCCGAGTAGGAAAATTAAGAAAAGCGTCAGAACCATATTTAAAAGAATTAACTACGAAAACTAATTTTACCTCTCATTTAGGAATAATAGAAGGACTGCAAGTACTTATTATAGGTAAGTATAATCCTTCGAATAGTAGTATAAAAATGGTTTCCCATATTGGAAGACCGGTTCCTGCTCATTGTACCGGACAAGGAAAGGCGTTGCTGGCTTATTCTCCCCGAAAGATAGTTGAAAAAATAATTAAAGACTATGGTTTAAAACGTTTTACTTTAAATACTATAACCCGGACTGATGATTTTTTTGTAGAATTAGAGAAAATAAGAGAACGGGGATATGCCATCGATAATTCTGAACATGAAAAATATATTCATTGTATGGCATTTCCTATTATGAATGAATTTAATGAATTAGAAGCGGCTATAAGCCTTACTGGATTGATGATGGATTTCTCTGATGAGGAAGTAGTTAATAAAAATATAAAATTATTGCAAAAAACAAGAGACAAAATAAGAGAAAAAATGAATTATATAAAATAAAACAAAATAAGAAAGGATTAAATATGTTTAAATTAAAAGGTGTTGTGCCTCCAATGATTACCCCCTTTGACAAGGAGGGAAATATAGATGTCGAAAATTTAGAAAAATTAGTTGCTTTTTTAAAAGATAGGGTTAATGGATTATATATCTGTGGTTCTTACGGTTCCGGTCCTATGATGTCAGTAGAAGAAAGAAAAAAAGTAACTGAAATAACTGTTAAAATTATAAATGGCAAAATTCCTATTGTTGCTCATACAGGGACTACGAATACCAGAGATACTGTAGAATTAACAAAGCATGCAGAAAAAGTTGGTTGCAATGCTGCAGCAGCAGTCGGTCCTTATTATTTTCATCATAATGAGGATAGTCTTTTAGAATTTTATGGTTCTATGGTAAAGGCAGTAAGTGCTGATTTTCCTATTTATGTCTATCATAATCCGAAATTTTCCGGATACGAAATTCCCCTTAGTACTATGAAAAAATTAAAAAAGATAGGAATTCACGGTATTAAAGATGCAACTTTTAATATTTTAACCTTTGCTACTTATATGCGGGAATTAGCCGATGATAATTTTGATATTGCTTTAGGAACCGAGGCAATGTGGCTTTCTGCCCGAGCATTAGGTGCAGAAGCTTATATTCCTGGTTTGGGTAATGCTTTACCTGAGATATGTCAAAAGATGTATAAAGAAGGGATAAATAATGATTTTGAAGCTTGCCGAAAAACTCAATTTATTATAAATGAACTTAGAGATATTATGTATTTAGCAAAATCTACTCAATTGGCTATTTATGCCATGCTGGAGATTCGCGGCATCATCAAGGCTTATCCCCGGTCACCTTTCGTACCAGCTAAAGAGAGTGAAAAAGAGGCCATCAAAAAGCGATTAAATGAACTGGGAGTTATCTAATTATGTATTTTGCAATCATTGATTGTGGAACAACAAATTCTCGAGTTTGTGTTTTAAATGACAAATTTGAAATAATAAAAAGAGGAACCAAGAAAGTTGGAGTAAGGGATACAGCTATTAGCGCTTCTAAAGATATTCTTAAACTAGGATTAAAAAATCTTTTAGAAGACACTATTTTATCTGCAAGTCTTAAAATTAGGGATATTAAATTTGCTATTGCTTTTGGAATGATTACTTCTGAGATAGGACTTATAGAGATTCCTCATAGGTGGGTGCCTGTTGGGGTGAATGATTTAGCATCTAATATTAAAGTAGTGCAGGATAGGAATATTTTTCCTTTGGACATACCTATAATATTTATTCCCGGGGTAAAAAATATCTTTAAAGAAAATTCTACCCATAAAGATATTCGTAAAATTGATTTTATGCGCGGTGAAGAAACACAAGCAGCTGGTTTATTATCTAATTATCCGGATTTAAACTTTCCAATTATAATGGCAGTACTAAGTTCACATACTAAATATATTTATATTAATTCTCAAAAACAAATAGTTAGTTCTTTAACAAATTTAAGCGGTCAAGTTTATGAGGCAATTAAAAAAGAAACCTCTATTGGAAAATCCTTGATTAGTGATGATAATCTTCCACCTGTTAATTACTTTGATCTCCAGGTAATCGAATCTGCTTATAATTCGGTTAAAAATGCTGGCTTTTTACGAACATTACTTATGCCACGTTTTATGGAAGTTTTATTAAAAAACACTTGGTATGAAAGGGATCTTTTTCTTAATGCAGCTATTTCTGCTGAAGATTTAAAAGTGCTGAATGAATTCTCTTTGTTTAAATTTTCTCTATTGGAGACTAATTTTGTTTTAGTGGGTCACTCTCGTCGTTGCCGTATATTAAAATATTTTCTCATTAAACATTATAATATAAAAAAAGAAATTCAAATTATTTTCAAAAAAGAAGAAATTGACCAATTAGGAATTAGTGGAGCAATTAGTATTGCCCAAAAAGCAGGATATTTGGAAGAAAATAAAAATAATTTAGGGGGTAAATAAAATGCAATTTGTACGTTTTCAACAAAAAGAAGGATTGATTGCTTATGGAATTTTAGAAAATAACATAATTTATGAAATTATAGGGTCTATTTACCAATCTTTTAGGAAAACTGGTAAAACTTTTAATAAACCTGAGGTTAAATTATTAGTTCCTTGTGAGCCTAAAAATATATATTGTGTTGGTCTTAATTTTCGAGAACACGTTAATGAATTAAATTTGGAAATATCTAAAGAACCCGCAAATTTTATGAAACCAGTTACTAGTGTTATAAATACAGGTGAAAATATTGTATATCCCGAAACAGCAACAAGGGTAGATTATGAAGGTGAAATGGCATTAGTTATTAAAGATAAAATAAAGGATATTTCTATAGAAGAAGCAATGGAACATATTTTGGGTGTAACTCCGTTTAATGATGTTACTGAAAGAGAAATGAGTTATACTACAAGTCAAGTAACATATTGTAAAAGTTTTGATACATTTACTTCCTTTGGTCCTGTTATTGATACGAATATTAATCCACAAAATGCAGTAATAAGAACATATTTAAATGGTAAAAAAGTTCAAGAAGGGTATACAAAAAATTTAATATTTTCTTGCGCATATATTGTTTCATATTTTTCAAGAAGCAGAACTTTATTCCCAGGAGATATAATCTCTACGGGCACACCTTTTAATGTGCTTAGTATGGAGGATGGTGATAAAGTAGAAATTGAGATTGAAGGGATTAGCCCTCGTTTGATTAATTATATTTATAATCCAAAATTACATAAAGACTAATTTTATTTGTTTACTAGATTTATTTTTAACTTTAATTTGCAACAAATAATAAACAAGGAGGGAGGGGATAAAAAGTAAAATTATATATCTTAAAGAAGTACTAAATAGTAGTATACAAGAACATTAAGTAAAAAATGTAAATTTTAGAGAGGAGAAATGAAAAATTATGAAAAAGTCAATAGTATTTGGTGTGATTTTGGTAGTTCTTTTTGCTACGATGAGCGTCTTTGCTGCTTACCCGGATAAGAGCGTTACAATTATTTGTCCTTGGGGTGCCGGAGGAGGTACTGATAGAGTAGCCCGTTTCTTGGCAGCAGAATTAGAGAAAGAATATGGAAAACCATTCACAGTAGTGAATAAAACTGGTGGAGGAGGAGCTGTAGGACATGGAGCAGGTGCCTATGCTAAACCTGATGGATATACTCTTACTCTTGTAACCCTTGAAATTGCAAATATGCACTGGTTGGGTTTAACCAAGCTTACTTATAAAGATCTTGATTATGTAATCCAAGTTAACGAAGATCCTTCATGCGTAATAGTAAAAGCTGATGCTCCTTGGCATTCAATGACAGAATTGTTAGTAGATATAGCCATGCATCCTGGTAAGTTTATGTTTTCCGGTAGTAGTGCAGGGTCAATTTGGGATCTTTCAAGGATAGGTTTATTTGATAAGGTTGGAGTTCCTGTAGATTATGTTAAATGGATACCAACAAAGGGAGCGGCTCCATCCATAGTAGAGTTACTTGGGGGACATGTTGATGTAATAACCTGTAGTGCTCCAGAAGCATCTGCTCAATTAGATTCAGGACAGCTTAGGGCTTTGGCAATAATGGCGGACGAAAGGAATCCAAAATATCCTGATGTTCCTACTCTTAAAGAATTAGGAATTGATTGGTCTTCTGGAACTTGGAGAGGAATTGCTGTACCAAAAGGAACTCCTGAAGAAGTTATAGATTCTCTTTATGGGAAGCTATCAAAAATTACTAATTCTGAAAAGTATAAAGATTTTATGTCTAAGAATGGATTTGGAATTAAGATAAGAAATTCTGAAGAATTTTCTAATTTTGTAGAAGAACAAAATACTACTTGGAAAAAGATTTTAGAAATTGGTGGATACTTAAAATAAGAATATCTCCGCCTCCCTTAATGGGAGGCGGACTTTTGAGGATTAATAATGGATAAAAAAACAAATATTTGGTTTGGAATAATAATTGTAGCTATTGCTATTTTTGTAATTATTGTATCATTAAGTTTTCCATCTTTTATAGTTGGAGATAAAAAATTTCCTGGACCAAATTTTTTTCCGGTAATATTAAGTATAATTTTAATTATTGCAGGAGGATATGAAATTTTAATTGCCTGGCGAGATATGCGGGCCAAAAAAGCTACAAAAATTTCTAAGGAATTTTTTAAAGACTGGGGCAATCAGAATGTCTTGATAATAATTTTTAGTTTAATTATATATGTTTTTTTTTTAGAATGGTTAGGTTTTTTCCTGGCAACTTTTATCTTTAGTCTGATTCTTATGATCCGTTTAAAAACCGGATGGATACGAGGGACAATTTTTTCAACTATTGCAGTAATCGTCATAATGTTATTATTTGTAAAACTATTTAAGGTTCAATTACCAGAAGGGTCTTTAGGAATTATTTTTTGGAGGTAAATTAGATATGTCACTGCCAAATATCTTTCAATTACATATTTTGATACCCTGGATTATATCAATGGCGGTTGGGATACTGGTAGGGGGAACTCCTGGGTTAACTGCTACTATGGCAGTAGCATTAATAGTCCCTATAACTTATTATATGGATCCCTTAGCAGGGTTAGCAATGATTTTAGGAGTAAGTTTTACTTCTATATTTGCTGGTGATATTCCTGCAACTTTTCTTAGAATTCCAGGCACACCAGCTTCTGCAGCTGCAGTTCTTGATGGTTTTGAGATGTCAAAAAAAGGGAAAGGTTCGCTTGCTCTTACTATAGATCTAATATGCTCAGCCACCGGGGGTCTTATCGGTGTACTATTACTTATAATAATTGCTCCCCCCTTAGCAAAATTTGCCTTGAAGTTTACAAATTTTCAATACTTTTGGCTTGGTATGTTTGGGCTTAGTATGAGTGCCGTACTTAGCAGTAAAAATAACATTCGAGGTCTTATATCTGTTGCTTTGGGATTACTAGTTTCCACAGTTGGTATTGATATTACTACCGGTTTCCCCAGATTTACTTTTGGTAATATCGAGCTTATGGGTGGAATTGGATTTATTCCCGTTATGGTGGGGTTGTTTGGTATTTCTGAAGTTTTTAAAAATGTAAAAAGTAGAGATCGTTTAACACAAAGGACTATACACGATAAAATTAATATATCTTTATTTAAAACACTGGCTATTGTTTGGAAGAGGAAGTGGACATTATTAAAATCATCTTTTATTGGAACTTGTGTGGGGGCACTCCCTGGAGCCGGAGCAGATATAGCAGCTTGGGTCGCTTATGGTATTGAAAAGAAGACCTCAAAAAACCCTGAAGAATTTGGAAAGGGAAGTATTGATGGAGTTATTGCTCCAACCAGTGCAAATAATGCTGCCTTGGGCGGTACTTGGATACCGGCATTGGTTTTTGGTGTGCCAGGTGATTCGATAACTGCTATTGTGCTTGGGGCAATGCTAATGTATGGGCTAAGACCTGGTCCCCTAATTTTTCAACAAAGCTCAGATCTTGTTAGAGGTATTTTTGCTATTGCATTAATTTCTCAATTCTTTTTGATTCCTGTCGGATTGCTAGGCATAAAAGCTTACGGTCAAATATTGAGATTACCACGAAATATAATTATGGTTTTTGTTTTAATATTTTCAGTAGTAGGTTCTTACGCAATTCGAAATAGTTTTTTTGATATTTATATAATGATATTTTTTGGAATAATTGGTTATATATTTGAAAATTTAAATGTCCCTCTTGCCCCTATGGTTCTTGGGATTATCCTTGGACCTATGATAGAAGATAATTTAAGAGTGGGATTAATAAAAACAGGAGGAAATTATCTTCCATTTCTGACAAACCCGATTAGTGCTATTTTAGTTCTTTCAATTATATTTACTTTTTTTGGCAATAATATAATTAATTTATTTCGAATGATATTTAGAAAAAATAAATAAAAGGGGGATACTTTAAAGTGAATAAAATCCTTGAGAGAATCAGTGAGCCGGGAATTGTCCCGGTAGTTAAAATCGAAAAAGCTGAAGACGCACTTCCCCTGGGGAGAGCACTTCTTGCTGGTGATATCCCTATTGCTGAGATTACCTTCAGAACTTCCGCTGCAGAAGAGTCAATTAAATCTTTAACCAGAGAACTTCCAGAACTTTTAGTTGGAGCAGGTACCGTACTGACCGTTGAGCAGACAAAAAAGGCCATTTCTGCCGGTGCTAAATTTATTGTTTCCCCGGGTTTTAATCCTAAAGTAGTCGATTATTGTATCGAAAACGATATTCCTGTAACTCCTGGCATTAATAACCCAACCCAGATTGAGATGGCTCTGGAGAGAGGAATTAAGATAGTAAAATTTTTTCCTGCTGAAGCATCAGGGGGATTATCACTTCTCAAATCCATGGCAGCCCCTTATACAGAAATAAAATTTATTCCTACCGGAGGTATTAACCAGAATAACTTATCTTCTTACCTATCCAATAGTAAAGTACATGCCTGTGGTGGTAGCTGGATGGTAAAGCCTGAACTTATCTCTTCCGGTAATTTTTCCGAGATTACCAGACTTAGCAAAGAAGCGATTTCTATAATCTTAGGTTTTGAGTTTGTACATCTGGGAATAAATGAGGAAAGCAAAGAAAAGGCTCTTAATTCTGCCAACCAACTCTCACATCTTTTTTATTTTCCTGTAAAAGAGGGAACGACCTCTATTTTTGCTGGTCCAACTTTTGAGATTATGAAAAACCAATATTTAGGGAAGCATGGTCATATTGCCATAGCTACTAACGATATTCACAGGGCTATAGCTTACTTAAAAAAGAAGGGTATTTCCGTCCTTCCCGAGACTGCTAAAGAGAAGAACGGTGAACTTAAAGCAATCTATATAGATCAAGAAGTATCAGGATTTGCCATTCACCTCTTGCAAAAATAATTTTTACATGGAGAAAATAATGAAAAAATATATTACTTTTGGTGAGATAATGTTAAGGCTAAAATCACCTAGCCTGGAGAGATTTTTCCAGAGCCCTCTTTTGGAAGCTACCTTTGGAGGGGGAGAGGCAAATGTAGCTGTGGGATTAGCCCGATTTGGTCTCAATGTAGCCTATGTTTCCGTAATCCCTGATAATCCAATCGGAGATGCTTGTATTGGAGAATTAAAAAAACAGGGTGTAGATACTTCACTTATTATGAGAAAGGGAAACAGGTTGGGTATCTATTTTTTGGAAGCCGGAGCCAATCAAAGACCTTCTAAGGTTATCTACGACCGCTCTCATTCCGCTATAGCTGAGACAAAACCCGGTGATATTAACTGGGATAAAGTATTTGATAAAATAACTTGGTTCCATATTACCGGAATTACTCCGGCCATTTCTCTTTCTGCCTCAGAGCTTTCCTTAGAAGCGGTAAAAAAAGCGAGGGAAAAAGGCATTACTTTATCCTGTGATCTTAACTATAGAGGAAAGTTGTGGAAATATGGGAAATCTGCTCCTGAGGTAATGGGGGAGTTGGTTAAATATGCTGATATTGTCGTAGGAAATGAAGAAGATTGTCAAAAATCTCTTGGTGTTAAGGTGGATATAAATATAGAGTCAGGAAAGCTTCAAGCAGAAAAATATAAAGAATTAACTGATAAAATTCTCAAATTATATCCCAATATTAAAAAAATTGCCATAACCTTAAGAGAAAGTCATTCTGCAAATTATAATGGTTGGTCAGCAGTAATTAATAATCGAAAAGAATTTCTTATTTCGAAAAAGTATGAAATTCACAACATTGTAGATAGGGTAGGAGCGGGAGATACTTTCGCTGCAGGACTTATTTATGGTTTAAACAATTTAAGTAATAATAAAGAAGCCCTTGAGTTTGCAGTAGCAGCATCTTGTCTCATGCATTCCATCCCCGGTGATTTACCTTTGCTTTCAGTGGAAGAAGTGAAAAGCTTGGTTGAAGGAGCAGGATTAGGTAGGGTACAAAGATAATGGTTTTACTAATTTTAAAGGATGGTAAAATTTCTTAAAAATGATTGAAAGAATTTTCTATGAAAGGAGTATTAAAATAGAAAAATGTCTAAAGTTATACTTATTACTGGTGCAAGTACAGGTATTGGGGCAGCAACTGCCAGACTATTGGCTCCCCAAAATAAGATCATTGTACATTATTATAGTTCTAAAGAGGCAGCTGAGAAAGTTGCCAAAGATGTTGAGGAAAATGGTGGAGAAGCTTTTCTTATTCAAGAGGATTTAACTTCTGAAGAGGCTTGTATAAGATTGGTTAGAAAGGTTGCTGATAGATATTCTAAGCTTGATGTTTTAATTAATAATGCCGGAGGTTTGATTCGTAGACAAGCAGCACATGAGTTAGAATGGAAACTAATGATAGAAACTTTTTCTTTAAATACTTTTTCTACTATGAAATTATCATCTCTTTGTATCCCTTTGCTTAAAAAGGGAGAAGATCCGAATATTGTTAATATAAGTTCTATTGCAATGCGCCATGGAGCTCCAGGAGCAATAATTTATGGGGCATGTAAAGGATCGGTTGATTCCTTTACTAGAGGATTAGCTAATGAATTAGCTCCCGAAATTAGAGTAAATGCGGTAGCTCCAGGAGTAATAGATACTCCATTTCATAAAAAAGTGTCAACTCCGGAGAAAATGGAAAAATTTAAGGAAGTTACCCCTATTAAAAGAATAGGAGAAGCAGTTCATATTGCAAGAACAATAAAATTTTTAATTGAAAATGATTTTATTACCGGTGAAACCATTGATGTGAATGGTGGTCTATTTATGAGATAAGTGATTAAAAGAATAATTTTATTTCTAACGAGATTGAATTTACCTAAAGATAGAACTTGATTAATCTTAATTCCTTTTTATATTCGCCTATTTAAGCTAAAAGAGCGATAAAGGCAAAGATTTTTCAAGATTAAAAGAGATAACCATTCTAGGTATTTTGACCCTTGTATAGCATGAAACTTTATTTGACATTTTATAGAGATGATTATAAAATGTAATTGAATGTTTAATGAACAAACAATTATATTTTTATAAAAAGGATATAAAGTATTGTACACCAAAACAGGAAATCTTAGATTAGTTCAAAAAATAAACCGTTCCCTCGTTTTAAATTTGATCAAAGATAAAGATCCTGTTTCTCGCGCAGATATTTCCAAAATAACTAAACTTACTCGGTCCACTGTTTCCAGCATTGTTGATTATTTAATTAAAAAAGACTTAATAAAAGAAATTGGATTATCTTCCTCGGGGCTGGGACGGAAAGCTATTTTACTTGAGTTGAATTCCAAAGCCTACTACTCGATAGGAGTTGATTTAGGTACTCTTCACACTACGATCGTTATTACTGATTTGTTAGGTAGGATTGAAAAAATAATTGAATATCCTACTGATTGTCAGCAAGACAAAGATAAGGTTATAGAAAAACTAATAGCTACTATCCGCAATATTATTAATAATTTCGGAATAAAACGAAAAAAGATAGCAGGGATTGGAGTAGCAGCACCAGGTCTAATAAATGAAGAAGGAACAATGCTTATCACTCCCAATTTTGGGTGGAGAGATACTCCTTTAAGGGGAATATTAAAAAAAGAATTTCATATTCCTCTTTTTATCGATAATAATGTTAATGTTATGGCTTTAGCTGAATCTGAGTTTGGAAAAGGACAGGGAGTGAAAAATTTTGTTTTTATCAATGTAGGGATGGGAATTGGAGCTGGAATAGTTATTAATGGAGAACTTTTTCCCGGAAAAACTAACTGTGCTGGAGAAATTGGGCATACTACTGTTGATTACAATGGCCCGAAGTGTAGCTGTGGTAATAAGGGTTGTCTCGAAGTTATGGCATCAGGTCCAGCTATAGCAAAAAGAGCAATTGAAGCAATTAAAGAAGGTAAGAAATCATTAATTTATGAATTAGCAAATTATGATTTAAATAAAATTAGCGCGGAAATTGTAGCTAAAGCAGCTAATCAAGGGGATAAATTGGGACGAAGCATCATGGAGGAAACAGGAGAATACTTGGGCACTGGAGTGGCTAATATTATCAATCTTTTTAATCCTGAATTAGTAATCATAGGAGGTGGCATAGCCCGGGCTGGAGATCTTATTTTTGAGCCCTTGAAAAAGGCGGTGCAAAAAAGAGCTTTTTCCGTTTCTGCTGAAGTTGCTAAAATTATACCTGTAAGTTTGGGAAAAGATTGTACTGTTATAGGGGCAGCTGCCTTAGTGTTAAAAGAAATGTTTAAAATTACGAGAGTGATTACATCTTCTCATTTGGATTTTATTAAGTAATAGATATATTATTTTTTTTAAAAATCGCAAAATATTTTTATTAATATCTAGTTATAATAAGATGAGAATAAAAATATTAAAGAGATTCGTATTTACAAAATTTTAGTTATATTTAAAAAATATTAAAATAATTGGAGGACAAAGATGGAAGAAAAATTTTTAGGAGATAATTGGTTATTAGAGCGGCCCGAAGAAATTGAATTATACCATAATGTTGCAGTTCCATTGAGAAAAGAAGTGGGGATTATTGATACTCACACACATCACAATTTAAGACAAATTGTAGAAAATAAACCTTTTCCCAATATTTGGAGAGCTGAGGTTCTTGAAACGAATGAAGAATATAAGAATTGTGATCATTATATTATTCAATTGGCTGCGAAAATTCCTGGTTTTTCTCAAAAATTTGCTCGGGATCCTCAAATTCCAGATTATGATAAGTGGGTAACCTTATGTAAAGTTTTTCCCAATCTTGAGGGGAATCATGTTCATCAATGGATGCATTTAGATTTAAAGAGGATGTTTGGAATCGAGGAATTATTGAGTGCAGAGACCGCAGACAGAGTATGGGAAAAAACAAATGATCGTTTAAAGCAAAGGGATATGTTGCCCCAGGCTATATTAAAGAAAATCAGGGCAAAAATTATTTTCACTACTGATGACCCTGCAGATGATTTAATCTATCACAAAATGGCTAATAGTATAAAAGGTATAACTTTTTTACCTACTTTTCGACCGGATGCCTATTGTAATATCTTTGATGATAAGTGGAAATCGAACGTTAAAAAAATCTGTCAATTAACTGGGCAAAAAATAACTCTTAAAGGTCTTGTGGAAGCTTTAAGAATAAGACATACTTATTTTGCTAAGATGGGAGCTAAAGCAAGCGATCATGGTTTATTAGAGCCTTATGGTTTAAAAGTCGAGCAAAAAAGAGCTGAGCTAATTTTTCAACAAGCCTATAATAAAGAAAAAAGTTTTAATCTCAGATCTAACGAAACGAAAGAATTTATTTCTTATATGATGCATCAATTCTGTGCCATGAATCAAGAGAAAGGAATGGTTACCCAAATACATTACGGTGCGGTCAGAAATGCTAACGAATATCTATTTAAAAATTGGGGAACAGATGTAGGGGGTGATATTTCAGCAGAAAATGTAAATATTATTGAAAACTTACAACCTTTGTTAACGAGATTTTTTAGCGGGGAAAATGAAAATCAAAGCCATTTAATTTTGTATCCTATGAACCAAATATTTGCTCATACTAATGTTATGCTGGAAAGAGCATTTCCTAATGTTCATTCTGGTTTCCCTTGGTGGCATAATGATAATCCTTATGTAATGGAACAATATTTACTTCACCTTGCAGGGACCTCTCTTCTTACTTCAAGTGGTGGCCCGGTTTGTGATGGAAGGAAGATTTTGTCAGAAGGAAGTAGGTTTGAGGTTTTTGATAGAATAATATGTAGAGTAATAGGAAAGCTAATTTCTGAGGGGCAGATGTCCTATAATGGTGGAGTGGAGTCGGTAAAGGCTTTGATGTATGAAAATCAAATGAGGTTATTTAATTTAAAAGGAGAGTTTGATAAATAAGTAGATAATTTTGTTATCTTTTCTTTCATTCAAAACAATCAGAAAAATTTAACTTATATGATAGTTAACTTTATCTCTTTTGATGGGAGAGGTCAGGTTGAAGGAGATTAAAGATACTTGTATAACAAACTAAAATAAATTAAAAGGAGAAAAATTAAAATGAAAAGATTATTAATTATTTTTTCGGTAGTGATTTTGACTCTGGTAGTAATTTCAAGTTTGACATTAGCTATGGAGAAGAAAGGTGATGTAATAATTCTAAAAGCTGCGTGTGATCATCAGGAAGATTACTCAACTGTTCAAGGTTTATATCTTATGGGTAAACTTACGGAAAAGTGGACCAATGGAAGGATTAAAATTGATGTTTATCCTGGTGCAGTCTTAGGATCAGAAAAAGAAACTATTGAGCAGACCCAGATGGGAGTAATAGATATTAACCGGGTTTCAGTTTCTCCTGTAATATCAGTTTATCCAAAAATGGCTGTTTTTGCCCTACCTTATATTTTTGCTAGTCGTGAACATATGTGGGAAGTATTAGAAGGAGAGATTGGACAGACGATGTTAAGTGAAATAGAACCCACAGGATTTATAGGGCTTGCTTATATGGATTCCGGTGCAAGAAGTTTCTATACAGTTAAGAAACCTATAAATTCTCCAGCAGATTTAAAAGGGATGAAAATCAGGACCCAGAAGAGTCCGGTAATGATGGATATGGTCGAAGCCATGGGTGGGAAACCTGTACCGATGGCCTTTGAAGAAGTTTATAGTGCACTACAAACAGGAGTAATCGATGGAGCAGAGAATAATCCCCCGAGTTATTACGAAACCAGTCATTACGAAGTGGCAAAGTTCTATTCACTCGATGGACATGCTATGGTCCCAGAGATAACTCTAATGAGCACCAAAACTTGGAATGCACTTTCTGATGCAGACAAACAAATAATTAAAATGGCTGCTATTGCTGCTCAGGAACTTCAAAGAAAACTTTGGTTAAAAGATGAAGTAAGTTCAATGAATATAGTAAAGGAAGCCGGTTGCAAAGTAAGTACTCCGGAAAAAGGTCCTTTTATGGAGGCAGTTAAACCAGTTTACGAAAAGTATGCGAGTGAATACTTAGAACTAATTGAACAAATTCAGAGTTTAGCGAAATAAAAAATATTAACTAGAACGTAAATAAGAATAAAATCTTTGCCTGACCTCTTCCTTCGACAAATTTAAGGAGAATATTAAAATGGATACAATATTCCAAAGACTTAGTCTGTTCTTAAAATTTACATTAAGAATTTTGCTCATTTCTATGGTGCTTATTACCTTTCTTCAAGTTATTATGAGGTATGTTTTTAATTCCCCTCTTAGCTGGGCAGAAGAAACTGTGGGGGTTATTATGATTTATTTTGGGCTTATTGGAGGCTCTCTCGGTATCTGTTATCACCTTCATATTTCTCTTGAATTTTTTTTGAGAAAATTTTTGAGAAAACAGGAAAAATTTATAAAATATGGTGAAATTTTTCTTTATATTGGATTTGGTCTTATAGAAATAGTATGTGGGATACAGCTTATGAAACTTACTAAATTTCAAGTTATTCCGGCTACCGGTCTTCCTGTTCCTTATACCTATCTCGCTTTACCCATTGCAGGAATGGTAATGATAATTTTTGCGGGAGAGCTTTTAATTAGGTTAAAGAAGGGGGATAATTATGGATTTGGCGATAATTATACTATTCGGTAGTTTTTTGGTTCTCCTATTTTTTGGAATACCTATCTCCTTTACACTATCAATATCTTCAATCTTTACTATGCTTTATTTAAAGATTCCACTTATGGTGGTTGGTCAAAAAATGTCTGATGTTTTAGATAATTTTTCTCTTATGGCCATTCCCTTTTTTATTCTTGCAGGTCAAATTATGTCAGATTCAGGTATTGCGAGGAGACTTGTGGATTTTTCTAGTTTATTAGTAGGGAAAGTGCGTGGCGGTTTGGCTTTTGTAAATATTGTAGCCAGTATGTTTTTTGGAGGTATGTCTGGTTCCTCAGTTGCTGATACTGCTTCTATCGGGTCAATCCTTATTCCAGCTATGGTAAAAAAGGGTTATGATCGAGATTATTCAATTGCAGTTACTGTTACTTCGTCTACTCAAGGCTTGATCATTCCTCCCAGCCATAATGCAATAATCTATGCTTATGCAGCAGGAGGACTTTCTATTGCGAAGATTTTTTTAGCAGGAGCTATCCCAGGAGTTATGATTGGATTATTTTTAATGATTCCTTCTTATATTATTGCTGTAAAAAGAGGTTATCCGGTTGGGAAAGAGTTTAAATTAAAGCATGTCTTAAAAACAACGGAAGAAGCTTTTTTTGGGCTTTTTACTATAGTAATTATTATAGGCGGGATATTGAGTGGTATATTCACTGCCACTGAAGCGTCAGCTATTGCTGTAGTATACGCTTTTTTTGTGGCTTTTTTTGTATATAGAGAGATACCTCTTTCAAAGTTTTGGGAAATACTTTGGGATTCAGGCAAAACAATCATTGCTGTAATGTTTCTAATTGCTTCTGCGTCCACTTTTGCCTGGTTAATGGCCTATCTAAGAATTCCGAATGCTATCGCTCAAGCAGTTCTGGGTGTATCCAGTAATAAATATATAATCTTATTAATAATAAATATAGTGCTTTTAGGATTGGGGATGATTATGGATATGGCTCCGCTTATACTTATTACTACTCCTATTTTTTTGCCTATAGTTACCGGATTAGGGGTAAGTCCAATTCATTTTGGAATAATAATGTTGATGAATTTGGGAGTTGGTCTTTGTACCCCTCCAGTGGGCAATACCTTGTTTGTAGGATGCATTGTAGGCAAGATGAAGATCGAGCAGGTAGTGAGAGCTCTATGGCCATTTTATATAGTTATGGTTTTAGTTGTACTGTTGGTTACTTATATTCCATTTTTTGCAATGTGGTTACCTAATACAGTGTTTAACTGATAAATTAATTATTGAGAATTCGCTTTTTAATTTCTGATAATAATAAAAAATAAATAATTAAACTTTCTATAATCGATGTATGTTAAAATATTATACCTATAAATATTAAATTATCTTATTAATGGAGGAATTAGATGGACAAAAATGATATTTTGAAGTATTTTTCTGAGACTTATATAAATAAATATATTATTTATCGGTCTTCAATAAAATTAAAAGGTAATAATTTTTTTTTTCTGTTTAAGGATAAGCAAGCTAAATATTTAGCTGTAGTTGGTAACCTTAAGATTGTGGAGAAATTTGAAGGCTCTCTATCAGAAGAGAAAAAAATAGAAAAAGAAAAATTGTCAGTTAAGATATGTTCTCAAAATCATCACAATTTATCTCTGTTAAGAGAAATATTTCCTCACCTCAATCCTTCTTTTTGTGGTCTTAAACCATCTTTTGGTACCGGAGATCGCTTGGGTATAGCTACACCGGCTCATCTTCAAGCTTTTAAAGGTAAGGATATTTTCCCCATTTTAGCTCAGCAATCAGTTAGAGAGATGTCCAGAACGGAAAGAAATTGGCAGAAAGTTTTAGATGATGCAATCTGGGGTTGTTTTGAAGAAGGATATGAAGGGCCCTTTGGGGCAGATGCCGACCATGTAAAAAATATTAAAGAATTAAAAGAAGCAGTAGATTGCGGCTTCACCATGTTTACTTTAGACCCTTCCGATTTTATTAGTAAGGATATAGAGGAATTAAATGAACAAAAGCTGAATCAACTTTATAATAAAATCCCCAAGAATAAAGAAATAGAAAATTTATATTTAAATAAGAAGTTTAAAATCGGCGAGCAAGAGTTAATATTTGATGAGAAATTATTAAGAAAAATTATACTAACTTATTCCCAAGCCTTAAACCATGTGGTGGAATGTTACGAATTTTTAAAAGATTACAAAAAGGAAAAATTTGATTTAGAAATTTCTGTAGATGAAACTCCCACTGTCACTTCTCCTTTGGCTCATCTATTTATTGTTATGGAGTTTCAAAGAAGAGGGGTGGATTTTCAGAACTTAGCCCTTCATTTCTTGGGGGATTGGCAAAAGGGAATAGAATATATAGGAGATGTAAAGCAGTTTGCGAGGGAATTTTCTTTACACGCAGCTATCTCAAAAAATATTGGAGGATACAAACTTTCTCTTCATACCGGAAGTGATAAATTTTCTGTTTATCCTATTTTTTCCCAGGAAACACATGGTCTTTGCCATATAAAAACTGCCGGGACCAGCTGGTTAGAGGAAGTAAAGGTGGTTGCTATGAAAGACCCGGCTCTTTATCGAGAGATTCATCGATTTGCTTTGGAGAATTTTGCAAAAGATAGAGCATCTTATAATTTAACTACCGACCTTTCCCATGTTCCGAATATAGATAAACTTTCTGATGGGCAATTAGTTGATCTTTTTAATAAGCCAGATTCTCGCCAACTTATCCATATAACTTATGGTTCTATTCTAAGAGCAAAGGATGATGAAGGAAAATATATCTTTAAAGATAAAATTTACAAAATATTATTTGAGCACGAAGAAGATCATTATCGGGAACTTTCTAATCACATCAGGAGACATCTGGAACTGTTAAATAAATAAATTTTTAGATAGTAAGTATTCAGTATTCAGAAGCCGGGAGCCAGAATGAGAGATAAGATCGATGTTATCTCATATATCAGATATTAAAGAACAAATAACAAAACGAATTGAGTAGGGGCGTATTGCAATACGCCCCTACAACACTCAAGGAGGGAAGACAAATGAAAGAAATTTTAGAGATCTTTAGCTTACAAGGAAAGACTGCAGTAATTACCGGAGGGGCAGGAGTTTTAGGTTCTGCTATTGCCCGAGGGTTGGGTAAAGCAGGGGCAAAAATAGCTCTCTGTGATATTGTTAATGCTGATAAAGTTGCCCAAAAATTA
>Ga0222684_1000063_pt1 | contig 27261 bp, 32 predicted proteins | sample AntAcemetage1075_FD_181150 | JGI IMG/M metagenome (GOLD analysis project Ga0222684, IMG submission 181150) | Saline water microbial communities from Ace Lake, Antarctica - #1075 | ecosystem: Environmental > Aquatic > Non-marine Saline and Alkaline > Saline | place: Antarctica: Ace Lake...
CCTCCAATCGTTGATATTCAATCAGTAGATAGAGATTACGTTGAATTAAATATTATGTTGAATGGTCAGCCAGTTTATACGGGTGAAGATAAAACGGGTATTAACCAAACATTCCCTTTTGCACCTGTATTATGCTATATGGAGCCAAGTATTTGGGAGCCATCACAAAGAATACAAGGTTTAGCTTCTACAATGTATTCAGCTCAAAGGCAATTCAACAAACGACACATGAAGATTGTGGATATGATGGATAGTACAATCTCTACTGGCTACAAGTATTTAATTGGATCCGTTCCAGACGTAGAAGACCTACAACAATCTGGACAGAATAAAATAATTGGTGTTGACCCTGAAAATGCTCCTGAAGGTTTAAATTCAGTTCAAGAGTTACAAGGCGGTAGTGCTAATCCTGCATTAATTGAATATCAAAATGTTTTAGATCAACTAACTCTTACATTATCAAACGTTAATGAATCTGTTCTTGGGGTTGATGACGCAGGAAATACTCAGATTTCTGGAAGACTTGCACAAGTACGTATAGGTCAAGGACTTAGAACTAACAGAAAGATATTTGATAATGTTGAAGTAACACAAAAAGTTATTGGTGGTTTAGTTCTTAAAGCAATCCAAAATCATTATCCCCCTGGAAAAGTAAAGCGAATCATAGGAGAAGAGCCAACAGAGCAATTCTACGAAAAAGAGTTTGAGCAATACGATGCAGTAGTAAAAGAAGGCGTACGCTCTCAGTCACAAAAAGACGCTTATTATTATGAATTAGTAAATCTTAAACGTGAAGGTATTGTTGATGTTCCACAATCTGAAATTGTCAAATCTCTACAGATGGCGGGCATGTCGGATCTTCAAAATGCTATTGAACAAAACGAACAACAAGCACAGCAGCAACAACAAGAACAGCAAGCTAAACAAGACGCTTTAGTAGAAGCAACAACTGCCGAGAAATACGCATTAGCACACGAAAGAGGAACTAGAGCAGATGCAAACGAAGGTCTAAGAATAGAGAGAACTTCTGAAGCTGTTCAAAATCAAAGTCTTGCAGAACTTAACAAAGCTAAAGCTATCGTTGAGCTTTCAAAACTACATGAAGATAGATTGATACAGGCGTTAGAGCTTGTTAATCAGATACATGTGCAAGAGCAAGAAATGACAGCTCGCAAAGAGGAGCTAGTTGATGCTGAATCAGAAATAGAACAGCCGCAACAATCTTCTCAAGCTCAGCAACAATCACCGCCTACAGAGGGCATAAATCAACAACAATAAGGAGTGTTTATGAAAAAAACATCTTTAAGCTCTGGAAAAGGAATGTATTCCACTAAGGATAATCCTATGGGTCAGCCATCAAGAACAAGTTCTCAATGTGGACCAAGTTCTAACCCAGACGCTATGAAGGCCAACAGGCTATTACAAAAAGCACACGCTCAGAAAGAGTCACTACGTGGCAAGAGCGGAATGTAAAGCAGGTTTACTATGTCAACACGAATGATGCAAGATCCAGTTACTAACCTAATACTACCATCAGAATTTGTTGAGGAGAGGGCCTCGTTAAAAAAATCTATAAACAAAATCGTTGATGATGTCGTTAGTTCACATGGACATATTAAAGGAACTTATTTCCTTACATTACATGCGAAGTTTGATTCAAATGATCAAACAGTATTTCGCGTTGATGAACCTAAGTTAACAAAACAACTGCCTAGTTTTAGAAGCAATACACTTGTGTATTTTGTCTCAAATTCTAGAGGGATTAAAGAACTTCTATGGATGGTAGCTCCCAAGATGAAAGGTGAGAAGCTAAAAATAGAATTTAATAAAGAAGGTGTCGCCTACCTACAAGCAAAGGGCGCAATGCCATCGTAAGAGGCTATCTTACGCTAAATCGGGAGATAAATATATGACAGATACCGAAGCTGTACAAGAGCAAGCACAAGAAGTAGTTCAAGAGAACATACAAGAAATGCCTGTTAATGAAACTCAAGCGGTTGAAACTGCTGAGACTAAAGAAGAAGTTCAACAAGAGCAAAACGTCCCTCTTTCAGCGCTTCAAAAGGAGCGAAGAAAAAGACAAGACGCAGAAGGCGAACTTAAAATGTATAGAGAGCATCAATTAAAACAGATGCAAACGCCTGCAGCTCAGGAAGAAGACGACAGTCAATATGAACCTGTTACAAAAGCTGAATTAAGACAGCAGCAAGTTCAAATGATGAGAGATGTCGAAGAGAAGGCATGGATACGTCAAAACCCAGAGAAAGCAGAAGCAATAAACGAAAAATTAGCTAACTTTTTAAAAAAGAGACCAAACTTAGCGGCAGCAATAGAAGCAGCGCCAAACAGATATGAAGAGTCATGGGAATTAATGGATAAATTAAGTCCAAAGCAGAAAACAGCGTTAAGTGCTACGCCGGCACCTAAAAAGGACACCCCGAATTCACCTTCTGGAGTCCCTAAGGCAGCGGCGATGAATCAAGCTGTAGATGTAATGAACATGACAGATTCTGAATTTGTAGTGTGGAGGAATTCTAAGCGTAGTCGTAGGTAAGGCCTCCAATATGGAGATATTATATGGGTGTAACAACAACCACACAATATGGTTCTATGTCCAACAGATGGGCGCATAGAGCTTTATTACAAAGATCAAAGCCTAACAATAACCACAATCTATTTGGTAGAGCTTTTACCTTACCACAAAAAAACACTGATACAATGGCGTTTAGAAGACAAGAAAACTTGAATTCTGACCCAGTTGTTCTTTCTGAAGATGCTGATCCAGCACCTGAACAAATCAACAAATTTGATATCAACGTAACAGTACAAGAATTTGGAAAAGTAGTTTTACTTTCTAGAAAAGTATTGTTAGTAGTTGAAGATGATACAGCAAGCGAAACCGCTGATAACCTTTCTCAGTGCATGCATACTATGCTAGACAAAGTAACAAGAGATGTTTGGGATTCTGGCGTTGCACAAATTTCTTGTCTTAGTGGTGTTAACGGAAATGCGATAACAGAATTAACTCAAACAGATGTTAATAGAGCAATTGCATATTTAGATGAAAATAACACAGAAAAAATGACTCCAACAATTGATGGATCAAGTCGTTTTGGAACAGGACCAGTAGAAGCTGCATTTTGGGTTAATGCTCACGTAAAAATGAAGCCAGATATTAGAGCTTTAGATGCGTTCATGCCTACTTCTCAATACGGTAGCCAAGAAGCTGTATTAAAATCAGAATTTGGTTCAACTGATGAAGCTAGATGGGTTACATCTACTTTAGTAAAAGTTTCAACAGATGCAGCTCCAGTTTACAACAACACTTTTGTTGGTGCAAACGCATATGGATATGTAGGACTTGATGAAGTATCTACTGAAATGATCTTAAAGCCACTAGGATTTAACGATTATCTTAATAGATTCCAATCAATGGGATTCACTGCTTATTTTAACGCAGCAATTCTTGATGATTCACACATCGTAACATTGCTTTCAACAAAAGCGTAATATAAGGAGATAAAAATTATGTCAGATTTATTCGAAGGTCGCACAATGACCGAAGCGTTTAGCTATATTTCAGGCGGAAACGCTTACACTTTAACATTAGGTTTCCAGCCAGATAAAGTTGTAGTTCACAATTTAACTGATTGGACAGGTACAGCAGGAGGATTTCCTAAATCTACTTGGATAAGAACATTAACTACTGATACAGATTCGTATCAACAACAAGTTATAGATTCTGCAACAGGAGGTTCATCCTTTAACTTTACATTTGAAGATACTAACGGTTTTACCGTTGCTAATACTTCAGGTGGAGCAGCTGATTATAGAACTGCTATTACAGGTATAACTCAAGCTGATCCTTGTGTTGTAACAGCAACAGCTCATGGAATGGCTACAGGTTGGGAAATTCGTATAACTGATCTTGGACCTGAGATGACCACAGCTCGTGGCATGGACGAATTGGTGAATAAAAGATATAGCATCACTGTTCTAACAGATGACACATTCTCATTACAAGATGTGATCACTGGCGAAGACATAGATTCTACAGCTTATGTAGCATATGTGTCTGGTGGAAGTGTTATGGGCATATCTCGTACACAAACATTAAGCAGTGCTTTTGCTTTTGATCCTATTACTTATAAGCTAACACTGGGAACTGCAGTTGTTGGGGCTAATGGCGAGCAGATGTTTGTAGAATGTATTAGATATGGTTCTAGAATCATTGCGTTAGGTGATATCGGATGATGATATTGGCTAGTTGCTAATAAATATCCCCTGTGGTAGACTTTATTTTACCATGGGGCTTTATGAAAAAATGTAGTTTATGCAAGGAAAGTAAAGAATTAGAATGTTTTACAACTAAGTCAGGGAATGTAACAGCTAAATGTAAAGAGTGTTTATCTAAGTTACAAAAGGAATGGAAAAAGAAAAATCCTGATAAAGCTAAAAAGATAAAGCAACGAGAATATCAGAAAAATAAAGAACGTTGTGATAAGAGCAACAATAAATGGGTAGAAGAAAATAGAGAAAGATCCAATGAGATTAAAAGGAATTGGAAGAAAAGAAATAGAGAAAAGGTTTTAGAACAGTCTAGAGACTACGCCAATAAAAGGTATGCAGAAAATACTGAAAGAGAATTAAAAAGAAATAAAGAATGGATAAAAAATAATCCAGAAAAACAGAAAGAAAGTGAAAGAAAAACAAAAGCTAAGTATCCAGAAAAATACAAAGCTAGAATAAAAAGTAGAGATGCTTTGAAAAGAGGTGAAATAGTGAGACCCACCATATGTTCCAGATGTAATGAAGAAGGTTACATAGAAGGTCATCATTATGATTATAACAAACCGTTAGATGTAATTTGGTTATGCAAAAAATGCCATGCCAAAGAACACAAAAAGAATTAAAACTTGAGGGAATCTCTGTAACCCAAAACGTTACATTGTAGGTCGATGCTAGCACTTCCGCCCCTCTTACTTAAATAAAACCAAAGGAAAAAAGATGGCTAAAAGCAAATATTTAGAGCAGCCCGCTAAAATTGATAAGATTATTGAAGCGGCACCAAAAGAAGAAAAATTAGCAATAGAAGATATGCCTTTAGAAACGTTGACTGATTATATCAGATACAACAGAGAGGCAAGAAAGCAAAATCATAAATTGAAAATATGCAGATACCCAATAAAACCTTGTCCTATAGAATTACATCCTACAGAGAAGATTGTATTTAACAGAAAAGATCAACCCACGAATCCACTACCAGTGATGTTATCTAATGATATGATAGATTTTAATATGACCTTAATTCCTGGTAAAACATATGATTTACCTAGATGTATAGTGGCATATTTAGCAAAGAAAGGAACTCCAAATTGGCAATGGTATGATAACGCAGATGGTTCAAGAGAAACCAGAGTTGCCTCAATGGATCCTAGATTTGCATTAAGAACAATATACGAGGATTAATTATGGCACAGTTTGTTTCAGATAGCTTAAGGATTATGCGTTTAGCAATAGGCAGACGTAACGAAAATGATACAGATTCAGATGATACAACACTAAGAAAGTACATAAATGACTTTGTGTCTATGACTATGTCTGATGACGTTAAGTTATTTGAACAATATGGTTCATTAGAGTTTACAATAGACGAAACAAACACAACAGGTGTCTACACCTTTAATGATGTAGGCGCCGATTATAATTTCACTAATATATCTATTGAAGGCTTTATAACATTAACAGATCCAGCAGATGAGTCGATATCTTGGAATCGTTTAGAGATATATCAAGATCCAGGTGAATTTTATGGTTACTGGGGTATAAACAATTCAGGTATTTTAATAGCAGGTTATCCAACCCAGATGCTTTATTATGGAACAGAACTAGTATTTAGAACCATTCCTGAGCAAGAATATACAGTATCAATATATGGTTATAAAATAAATTCTGAGTTTGAAGCAATAACAGAAGAATTACCATTTGATTACTGGATGAGATATATAGCCTATGGAGCAGCTTTAAATTATGCTAGAGACTATAGGTTTGAGACTAATGCGTTAAACCAGCTTAAGGTTGAGTTTTCGCATGAGAGAAAGCTGTTGTTAACGAGAACATATAATCAAGCAAAACATAATCGAGCAAAACCAAGCTTTTAATGAGGCAAACAATGAAAAAGAAATGTCCAGGTGGAAAAATAAGATCCAAGGGAAGAGGAAAAGGATTAGGCAAAGGAAAGAAAAAAGGACCTATAGGGGTTCCTAGTAGAAATAAAAAAAGGAGGTAAACAATGGGTTGGCATGAAACAGCTCCAGTAGGAACAAATACAGTAAAAGCTAATGAATCAACATTAAATGATAATACTGTTTATACAGAAACTGAAATGAATAAAGATCATTTTTGGAACATTGGCGGAGATGAAGATGGACATCATAAATTTGCTCAAATGCCTAAATATACTGATGGTGCAATAGCTACTCCAACTAGTCCAACATTAGTTGGTTCAGCAGATTTAGCTTATTTTGCAAGACTTAAGACAGCAGCAGAAGCTCCAGGAGGAGCAGATGTTCAACCATATATAAGAAATGCAAGTGCAACAATGCAACTATTAGGAATTAGAGCTATGGGTGTTTTTACAGTAGCTGGTGGTCCCATTGTAATGCAGTATTCCCATAATTTAGATGCTGCTAATCCGGTTACATTTCAAGGCGGTGCTACAGGTAAATTCATAGCAAAATTTGCGACTGCATTACCAACTAATAATTATGCTGTACTAGGTGGTGGTGTATTTAGTGGTGGTACAGAAGATTTCATGCATCTTAACGTACAAGGATCTGATAGTGGACCGTTAACTAATTCTAAAAAAGTTGATTTGGTAAATTTTAGGACTTATGTTTTGACAGCTGGGGATCAACAAAACGTAAATCCATTACAATGTTGGTTCATATGCTTTGGAGGCTAAATGGATATTTATGAGATAATTTCAAAAGGTCAAAATGCTGGTTTTGTTACAGGTTTAGATAATTCGGGAGTTAATTTTCTAGATCCAGCAGATGCATTTGAAGTTTTAAGAAACGGTTTCATTTATAGACAAGAGTTGAAATCTAGAAAAGGATTCATGCAGTTTGGAAACAGACTAGGGAATCAAAAAACAGATTTTCCTGATGGTACTAGAGTTATGGGTATCTTTGAAAATATTGATCCAGCAGGTGATGGAACAAGAGAGTTACTTGTAATAACTACTAAATATTTATATAGTTATAATTCAGTAACAGAAATATTTACTCAAATACATTTTAGTCCACGTTTATTAACATTAGATCCAACAGGTGAATTTGCTATTGCTAGTAGAGATGAATATGTTTCAGGAACGACTTATTTTGCAGCAAATGGTACAAAAAGATTTGTTTTTACTGGAAAAGGGATGAAAGCCGTTTATTTTTATGATGGTACACATGTAAAAGGTTTCACAGATAATGCTGCTATTATTGGAGATAATACAGATTATAAACCATATAACGCATTAGCTTTAACTAAAGCAACTAAAGTACATTGGTTTAATGGGAAAATAAACTTCTTTGTTCCTGTATTAGGTGGAAGTTCATACCATCAAAGTGTACTATATTCTGGTACAAGAGATACTACAGGAAAAGGTGATCAATTTAATGTTGTTGGTTCAGGTCTTGAAACTGTAAGTACATATGAGTTAATGAAGGGAACTCATTTTTTAGGCGATGTAATAATAATGGAATTTCAAAAGTCAGTTTGGACATTAACAAAGACTAGTGATTCAAATATTCCTTATATAACAAGAAAGATTCCATCAGTAATAGGTACAGATGCTACGTTCTCTCTAGTTGGATGGAGTAATGAAGTTAAATCTTTAGGTTCAACAGGATTAATAACTACAGATGGTAGAAAATCAGTAAGGTTTGATAATAAAATACCAAATTTTACAACTGATGAAATTGAACAATCGTATATAGACTTAACTTATGGTGGTTTCGATCGAAATACTGGTCAATTCATGTTTGCATATAGACAAAGTGAATCACCGTTAGCTGATGAAACTCAAGATCAAGTATTAATATATAATTATGAAGAGAGTACATGGGCTATATATGATCAACGATTTAGTGTTTTTGGAGAAACATATAGTGGTAAAAATTTAGCATGGAATCAAATAGATGAAACAGTAGAAGCAGATTGGGCTAGATGGGATACTACAGATGAAATTTGGAATAAAATTGGTTTAGGGGAAGCTACTCAAAAGACATTAGCTGGAGATGATGATGGATATGTTTATAGATTAAATGTTGATTTTGATGATTATGCAGCACCAATAACAGCTATTAACCAAGCTGCTAGTGCTGTTATAGCAGCAGAAGCTGGATTTAAGATTGGAGATGAAGTTTATATTAGAAATGTCGTAGGAATGACAGAAATAAATGAGAAAATTGCAACTGTTTCAGCAGCAACTGGAGCAGCTGTAACTGTTAATTTAAATTCAACTGATTATACGGCTTATACTAGCGGTGGATTTATTACTAAAATAATAAATTTTGAAGCAATTTTAGCACCTTTTAATCCTTATAGAGATCAAGGTATGAATTGTTTTGTTTCACATATAGAAGTTCTAATTAATAATAAAGCTGGTTCTGTATATCTTGATTTTTCTGAAGATGAAGAAGATACACCATTTAAAAAAGATGTACAACTTTCACCAGATCCTGATTCTAGTAAAAAGAGACAATGGATTACAGCAATAGTTGATCAAGAATCAAACTTTTTAAATATAAGAATTCATAAAAAAAATGCATTACAACCTATTATTATTAGTTCAATAAGAATACATTGTAGTCCAGGCTCTATAACAAGTAATTAGAGGAAATATGGCTAGATTACCAGAATATTACAACATCGGAAATAGAGAAAATTTAACTAATGAAAACCTTTTAGAAATAATTGAAGATATGTATCAACAATTAGCATTAGCAGTTAATCAAAAGCCTGATATAAATGTTAGAGAAATAGATGGACAAGTAACTGATACATTTTCAGCAAATGGAACAATAAACTTAAACAATTTAACTCAAAAAGTTGAGATGTTAGTAGCTAGAACAGCAACAGCAGTAACATGGAAAACTTTATAAGGAAGTCATTATGGCAGCAATTATACCAGCTGGGATTGCAGCAGCTGGAAGTATTATTAGTTCAATTATAGCAAATAGGCAAAAAAAACCTACACATATTCAAGAACAACAATCAGAAATGATAGATAGATTAATGGCATCAATAGATGGTAATGGACCTTATGCTGATTTATTTAAGATGGATGAAAATCAATTTCAGCAATCATATGTCAATCCAATGAAACAAATGTTTGATACCCAAATAGCACCACAAATACAACAAAGTTATATAGCAGCAGGAAAAGAAAGAGGTTCTGGAATGAACGATGCTTTAACAAGAGCTGGTGTCGATATGAACCAACAAATGAATCAAGCTTATATGCAACAACAGCAAGCAGCTATGACTAGAAGAGCAGGAGCTATGTCTAATATTTTAGACCAACCAGCTGGTGTACAGCCTCAAATGTCAGGTGATGAAGCAGCACTACAAGGAGCAGGAGGTTATTTAGGAGGATCATTTGGTAAAGATATAGGTAATATATTATCTTTATATTCAGATAATAAAACTAATGATAGTTATAAAGATCCAAGAGATCTAAACTCTTTAGAAGATCTTTTCTTACCAGCAAGAAAAGGGTTTGAAAAAGAATCTCAAGTTTATAATCCGTATACAGGAATAATGAGGTAATTTATGACACAATCACATGATCCATTTCAAGTAGGCAAGGAAACATCCTTAGCTATATCTGAAGGACTTAGAAAATATAAGGATGCATCAGCATTAGGTCAGATTTTAAAAGATTCACAAAAAATAGGTAGTAAATCTCAAGATGTGATGCAACAGATTTTTTCAAGAGTTAGTCCTGAAAATCAAACTTCTGCATTGAATGTATATAGTCAACAAAGACAACAACAGCAAAAGCAACAAGCAGCACAATATTATCAATCTCAAGGAATGAATCCAAATATAGCTAATCTTGATATAGGATTGCAAAAAGAGATTGTAAAACAAAATGTTGATAAAAAAAGTGCAGTTAAAAATGAAAAAATAGCTTTAGCAAAAGCAGCTTTAGAGTCTGTTAGAAGACAAAAAGAGTTATTGATGGGAGGGCATTTAGGTTCAAAGTGGGCTGGAGTAGGAAAAACAGGCGCTAAATGGGGTAGTATGTTCTCTCGTCAAGGAAATCTGGATAGAGCAGAATATGCTAGGATTGGAAGAGGTTTGATTACTCAAGCTACAACTTTAAATATTCGAAATAAGGATGAATTTAAAGCAATGAGAGAAGGGTTAGATGATCCAAGGCTATCACAAGAGGAAATAGAGGGAAACATCTTAGGTATGGAAAAAATGATAACAGATAGAATAAAAGCTCTTGAAGGTGGAATAGAAGACACGGAACATCAACCAACCGCAACTGATGCATCAGGAAATAAATTGATTTTAAAAAATGGAAAATGGGAACCTGTACGATGACAATGCCTCCATTACCACCAGGTTTTGTTTTAGATGAACCACAAGGAAAATCATCTTCTACTCTATCATCAGAAGGAAATAAAACATCATTACCTCCATTACCACCAGGTTTTGTTTTAGACCAAACGAAAGAACAAATTAATAGACAAAATGAAAAAGAAGCTGAAGAATGGAAAGGTTCTACAGTCAAAGAAGCTGCTATATCTGGAGCTAGAAATCTGACAACAACATTACCTTCTTTAGGTAAAGCATATACATCTTACACAAATCCAAAAGAAGGCAAAGATTTATCTGTTATGCAAAAAGCAGTTAAAGCAACTGGTGTGATAACAGGTATGGATTCTTTTTTAAGTGGAAGTTCTAATTTATATGATGTAGCCCCAAGTTATTTTGGAAAATCTCATGCACAAAAAATGGCTGAAAAAGGCAAACCTATTCCTAAAAATATACAAAAGTCTCTTACTTGGAAAGCTACAGAATTTGCAATTATGGATTTACCATTCTTAATATCTGATGTAGCTTCTTTAGGAACTACAAAAGTTGCTAGACATGGAGTTTTACAAGCAGCTAAAATGGGAGCTAGAAGACTGGCTCAAAAAGAAGCCTATGTAAGAGGAGCTAACATAGCTTTTGGGATAACAGCTAAACCTGTAGCAGCAGCAGCAATTTCAAAGGGATTAACAAGCAAGGGAGTGCCAGAGCCAGTAGCAGATTTAATAGGTATTCCATTAGGTTATAATGTAATACCATCAGTGCTTGATAAAGCTGGTATATATGTATTAGAAAAAACTACAGAAAGTTTATTAAAAAATGCAAAAAATGTATCAGAAACAGGTATAGTTCCAACATTTGCAACAGCATCTAAAGGAACAGCAACTGATATAGCATTAGGAATTATGCAAAAAAACGTTGCTACAAAAAATATAATGAAAGATTTTATTGCTGGGCAAGATAAAGAATTTGGTGATTCATTATTAAATATAGTAGCAATTGATAACTCAATAGTAGATGAAGCAGAAAACTTTCTTGCTAATGAATTAGAAGTTAAAGGACAAGATTTATCTACAGCAGAAGAACAGGTTGCTAAAGAGCAAGCAGCGATAGGTGAGAAATCACAAGCACTAGATATTCAACAAAAAGCATTACAAACACAACAAGAAGATCAGTCAGAAGCTACAAGACAGATATTAGAAGACACAGAAACTCCATCCAAACCATCAATACAACCTCAAATAGCCTCTATAACAAAAGAATCGACTCAAAGCCTACCTAGCACAGAAGTAGGTGTAGAAGGGTCTGTAATAAGCAATGCAAGTGATATAATAAAGGCAAACGCATCAACTCCACAAGATCAACAAGCAGCAGAAATTATAGATAGTATTCCTTTACCAGAAAAAGCTCCTCAAACAGCAACAGAAACTATTTATGATAGTATATCTCCAAGAATAGGTAGCCCAGAAGCAGGACAACTGTATAAAGAACAAAGAGACATAGCTTATAAGAAAGCGTCAGTAGAAAAAAAGAAAATATACGGTGATCTATATAAAGCAGCCGAAGAAAGTAAATATGTAGTTCCAGAAGTACCATTTAAAAAAATGATGTTTGACCTAAACCGCATGGTTAAGGGAATAGAGCAGCTAGAATTTTTATCTCCAACACAAGAAAAAGCTCTTGATAAACTTAAATCATTAAGAAATAACTTTACTACGCCTGGTGAATTTATATCAAATTGGGATGAAATGGAAGGTAGAGTAAAAATACCTACATTATTAAAGATGTGGGAGACTAGAAAAACTTTAGGCCAAGTAATTAACTGGAAAAGTTCTCTTCCTGGTGAAAAGATTCTTAAAAATGAATATCATAAATTTGATTCTCAATTAAAGAGAATGTTAAAACAAGCTGGATTGTTAGAACAATTTGAATTTGCTAATGAAACATTCATTAATAAGTATTTACCTTTAGAGCAAGGAACAAATGGTAGAGTTAAGTATATGTCACCTCAAGAAGCGGGTAGAGCGTTAAATTTAGATGCAATACAAGCTTTAGAAAACTTTATACCATTAAAAGATCTAAATCCATTGAGAAGGCATTCTATTGAAAAGGTAGTAGGACACCCAGAGCCAGGTAAAATAACTTTTAATAAGATACAACGTATTGCTGATGTTAACAGATACTTAAAGGCTAATGAGCAAGCTCAATTCTCTGCTTTACAAAATATGCCAATGATACAAGCAAAAGTAGCTACTAGTCAACTTGGTGTAATAGAACGATTTTTAGAAACAAATAGAAATAACTTATCTCCAATAGTTGCTTCTCAGTTAGAGAAAGTTGCTGGAGAGCTTAGGTCTAAAGCTGATTTGCCAATTGAATATATAACAGGTAGAGCGCAAAAAGATGCTTTACAAAAAGCTACAGACAGTCAAAATAAAAAAGATATTGAACAATTAAAAAAAGATAAGATTTCGCTACAAAGAGATTTAAGAGCTAACAAGAGAAAGACGAAAGAAGACATTGATTTATTAAAAGAACAACAAACAAGTTTAGCTGAAGTATCTAAGGAATTAACATCTAGGTTAAAAGGTATAAGATCAGACCAAAATAAGTTAAATAAAAGTCTTTTATCAACAATGTTATCAGAAGATACAAATAGAGCTTTATTAAATGAAATGAGTAATGTTAGTGGAATTAGAACTGTTAAAAACTTATTTGGAGATTCAAAAAATGGAGTAAGAATATTTAACGGTCTCAAGCAGCTTAAAGCGCAACAAATATTTCAAAATGCTTTATCTATAAATGCAATTAACAAGTTAATGAGATCAGAAAATTCAAGGAACTTATTAAAAGAACTATTAACACCAACCCAATTTGCAAAAGTAGAAAAGCTTGCGGACTTAGCAAAAAACGTAAAAGAGAAATTTACTTATTTTGTTAACCAATCGAATACTCAAGTGCAAAAAGAACATATGAACGAATTTGTTAATCTAATGAATGGATTATTAAGTCTTCTTAACCCTAAAAAAGCGGCTATTTTTGGAGGTAAGACATTATTTAAAATACTTGTAAAAACAGCAGCTAAAAGAAAGTTAGCTCAACTTATTACAAATCCAGAAGCTATTGATAAAACTATTAATTTTATGCTTAAAATGAAACGTAACGCTGGATCAAAAGAGACAAATCAAGTAGCAGATCAATTAATTAGATATTTATATAAAACTGGATTTATAGCAGGAAAAGAATCTCAAGAATCAGTCTCTAAAAATGATTTGAATTCCCCAAATAAACAATAAAATGTATAGATATTTCATGGAGTAGCCTTATATATAGTTATAACATCTAGTCTATGGGAATGTAACAAATAAGTAAACTACAGATAATATTTTAATTAAAAAACCCGAATTTTTCTAAAGACCCGTACGACAAAAATAAAGCCTACATGCGCTAACACGTAGACTTTAGGAAAAAACCCAATTAAGAAAACCAGGTATTTTTCTATATTATCTTATTATTACATCTTTAAATCAATAACGATCGGGAAATTGGGGTAAAGTACTTAGGGCAACGCGTTAGGGTAAATAGAGAAAGTGGCATTTTATGTTGTTGAGTTTTAGAGGTTTAAGTGGTTGTTTTGAGGGAATGTTTTAGGGGTTAAATCGTGTCCTCATCCTTAATTAAGTCTTTAATATCAATGCCATTGAGTCTCTCGGCATTAGAAATGTTTGCCTCGTCTAGATCACCTATTAAGCTTGAGCAATGACCTCTTAAGTTTGAGCAATAACCACTTAAGCCTGAGCAATCACCTCTTAAGCTTGAGCAATGACCTCTTAAGCTTGAGCAATCACCTATTAAGCTTGAGCAATCACCATTTAATTCTGAGCAATGACCTCTTAAGCTTGAGCAATTACCACTTAATTCTGAGCAATGACCTCTTAAGCTTGAGCAATTACCCCATAAGTTTGAGCAATCACCCCTTAGGCTTGAGCAATTACCACTTAATTCTGAGCAATGACCTCTTAAGCTTGAGCAATCACCTATTAAGCTTGAGCAATCACCTATTAAGCTTGAGCAATCACCTATTAAGCTTGAGCAATGACCTCTTAAGCTTGAGCAATCACCTATTAAGCTTGAGCAATCACCATTTAATTCTGAGCAATCACCTATTAAGTTTGAGCAATTCCCAAATAAGCTTGAGCAATTCCCAAATAAGCTTGAGCAATCACCCTTTAGGCTTGAGCAATCACCCCTTAATTCTGAGCAATGACCTCTTAAGCTTGAGCAATTACCCCATAAGTTTGAGCAATTCCCAAATAAGCTTGAGCAATCACCCCTTAATTCTGAGCAATCACCATTTAATTCTGAGCAATCACCTATTAAGCTTGAGCAATTACCCCATAAGTTTGAGCAATTACCACTTAATTCTGAGCAATCACCTATTAAGCTTGAGCAATTACCAGTCATCATAGGAGCAGGGCCTATAATTTTCTTATCATTCACAACGTGGAATAACTCATTTAATCTTGTAAGTGTTTTTTTTATCATTCTGTGCCTTTAAATATTTAATTTCTTTTAACAAAGCTATACGTAGCAAGTCAGAAAATGATGAGTCTGTTAATAAAGCCATCATCTTTGCTTGAGTGTGTATAACAATAGGTAACCAAATGGTAGTGCGTTTATACATTTTTGTCATGTATGTAAGTATATACCAATCTTCATTGTTATCCAATTAAATATTTAAATTTATACTTACGTTGGTTACTTTAAAAATAAAGTTAACCAAGCATAGGAGGAAACCATGCCAAAATATAAACGCCCAAATTCCTACATGGGACCTAAGGCAACTGATAAAAGAACAGGCGAAGCTAGGTTTGCAACAGCGACAGAAGCTGCGGCTGGAGAAAGAACAGATTTAATGATTAATCCTAGCGTGCTTGACAGTGCTATAGAGTCACTTATTCAAGATGGAACTACAACTCAGAAGGGTATTGTTAGACTGGCAACGGTGGCTGAAACTACCGCAGGTGCCTTAGACACAGTGGCTAACACACCAGCAGGACTTGCTGCAGTTGCGATTGCTGGAGCGCCAGACGCCTCAGAAACAGTGAAAGGTATCTTAGAAGTTGCAACAACAGCAGAAACTCAAGCTGTAACCCTAGATAATAAAGCAATTACACCATTAAAATTGGCAGATATTTTTGCAGTACCACCAGCAATCGGGAGTACAACACCAGCAGCAGCAGAATTTACAACTGCATCAACTACTGGATTAGCTACTCTTGGAGCATCCGCAACAATAGTAACAGGTGCAGCAGCTCTTTCCTTAGGAGCTGACGCAGGAACAGGAGCTATAAATTGTGGAACTGGAGCAGCAGCACGAGCGATTACAATTGGGAATATTACAACAACAACCGCAGTAACAATTAATTCAGGAACTGGCGGAATTACTTTAGCGTCAACAACTACTGGAGATATAACAGCAAATGCTAGTGATAAATTCGTAGTAGATGCAGCAGGAACAATTGATCTTAATTCAAGTGCAGCAGCTATCAATATTGGTAATGACGATATTGACCAAGCTATTAACCTTGGTACAGATGGTGAGAGAACAATTACTCTAGGAAACTCTAATGGAGCTTGTTCTGTTGTTGTAGATTGCGGAACAGGTGCATTAGACGTAGGAACAAACGCAATAGCTCATACACTTACTCTTGGTAATGTTATTGGAGCTACAGCAATTGTTCTAAATACAGGTACAGGAAACTTTGCACTGGATGGCGTAGGAGCTACTACATACACAGTTGGAGCAACTACTACTACAGGTACAATTGATATAGGTGGTACTTCTCAGACAGGAACTATTACATTAGGCGATTCTGATGGTATTAATATTGTTCAAATCGGTTCTGGGGAAGGCGCTACAACAGTAGAAATTGCTGGTGGAGCAACAGCTGCTAATGTAGTCAACATAGCGGATGGAGCTGTAGCTAACGTAGTAACAATAGGTACTGTATCAGGAGCGGCTTCTCTTGATCTACTAGTTGGAACAGGAAACTTCACTTTAGAAGGTGATACAACTTCTACTTATGAGATTTCTTCAACTGGCGTAAATACAGGAACATGTAAATTTGCTTCTGGAACAGGTGCTAGGACAGTAGAAATTGCTGGTGGTGGTACAGGTGCTAAAACAATTAATATCGGTGCAGCTGCTTCCGCAGATGTAATTACTATAGGTGATGCAACAGGAGCTTCTTCATTAGACCTTAAAGCTGGAACAGGAAACTTTACCTTAGATGGTAATGCAGCTTCAACTTATACACTTGGAGCAAGTACTACAACAGGCACTATAGCAATTGGTGGAACCAGCCAAACTGGCACTATGACTCTAGGCGATTCTGATGGAATTAACATTGTTGAGATCGGAAGTGGCGAGGGTGCTACAACAGTTAATATCGCAGGAGGAGCAACAGCGGCTAAAGTTGTTGGAATAGCAACAGGAGCAGTAGCTAACTTAGTTACTATTGGTTCAGCTTCAGGAGCAGCAGCTCTTACATTAATATGCGGTACAGGAAACTTTAGTTTAGATGGTGCAGCAACAAGTGATTATACATTTGCTCCGACAACAACTTCTGGAACTATCAACTTTGGAGGAACTGGTAATAACACTGGTGCAGCTACAATACTTGGTGGTACTGGAATACAGACAATAAATGTGGCAGCTTCTACAGGCGTCAAAACTATTAATGTTGGAACTGGTGCGGCAGCAAATGCTATAACCGTAGGTACAGAAAACACTACAGCAACTCTTGATCTTAAAGCAGGGTCTGGTGGTGTTAATGTTTATGGTGATTTATCGTTAGCAAATGTTGCTACTAAACTTAGTTATAACACTGGAGCTGCGACGGATTTCGCAGGAAAAAGCACTTTCGTAGCTGGAGAAGTAGTTGTAGCTAATACAAATATAGCTGCTACTGATTTAATTGTTTGCACACGTTATGCTTTAAATGGATCTCCAGCAGTAGGACATATTGTGTATACTATTGCAGCTGGTGCTACAATAACATTTAATGCAATAGGTGTAACAGGAGCAGCCGCAGCGACGGATGTAACTAGCTTTAGCTGGGTCGTTATAGGTCAAAGCTAGTAAGTAATTAAAAACATATATGCCTAGGATAGCTTCCGAAAAGCACAACTCTAGCGCCTGGCATATTTTTAAATAGAGATAATCTTAAAGGAGTAAATATGAAACAAATAGGAACTCAAAAATTCATGTCAGAAGATGGTAAAATCATTTTAATATGTGACAATGACGTGAGTCTTGGAACATTACATGATGAGCTTTTAAGTGCTAAGGGGCATACGGTTGAACTAATTTCTGCCGCACAAAAACAAGAACAAGAAGCAACAGAAGCTGTTCGAGCTAAAGATGCAAAAAAAGCAGAAGAAGCAGTAAAAGAAGAGTGTCCTCATGAAGGAAGCCCTTGCTAGTTTAAAATTAAAAAAATAAATAAGGAGGAAATTATGACATCAAGAGCTTTTTTTGAGCCAATAAAGACATTAGGATTTGCGGGAATAAGTGCAGCATATGCAAATGTAGGAGCAGTTACAACCCATCCAGTAAGAGCTTTTTGTGTTTCTAATGATACAGAAGGCAATTTATATTTCACTACAGATACAGGACAAGATGAAATGTATTTGGCAGCAGGGAGTTTTAGGTTATATGATCTGCAAGCAAATATAAATAAGAAAGATGATAAATTTGTATTGGAAGTAGGCACTCAATTTTCAGTAAAACAAATAACAGCGCCAGTAAGCGGAAATGTGTATGTTGAATGCATAGTTTAAAGGAGCAAAATGTTAAAGAAACGTGATTTAGCAGAAGAGTTTGGGTTAGTGGTTCAACAAGAGATAAAGAATCATAATAATGCTATATCCGCTTCTAATTTAGCAGTAAATAATTTAAACATAAAACTAGACTCTGAGCATAAGTTAATTAATTCTAGACTTCTTAAAATGCAGAATAGAATAGATTGTCTTCAAAGAGAGGTAGATGTTTGTCATTCAAGTTTCTCCAGTATATATGACGAGTTTAAAAAGCTAAAAAGTGATCAATCTAACTTAAATACAAGAAATCATAATGAAATAGAGACAATAGATCAATCTGTTGAAACGGTTTATAGAAACCAACAAAAGTCAGATAAGCGAATTGATTCATTAGAAGAAGATATTACATTAAATAATAAAGCAATTAATGTATTAGCAAAGGTATGCGATAGCCAAGATCAAAGGTTAACTAATAGAATAATTAAATCTGTTAAAATTATGAAAGAAGAGATTTTATCATTACCTTCAGAAGCATTAAAAGTAAAAAAAGATTTAGAAGAACAAATATCAATGCACAAGATAGATAATGAAGGTTTATTAAGAGAAATAAAAGTTCTGAAGAAAACAGTCTTTATTAATGAAAAAAAGATAGAAAATTTGTATACATTGATAGATAGGATATATACAAAACTATAAGAAAAGAATACATTTAAAACAAAAGACGTTAAGGAGCAAGATTTTGAGCCAATCAGGATTAATAGATATAGAAGCAGCTAATCCGCAGATTCCAACAAGTTTTTTAACAGATGCTGGGTCAGCGATAGCAATAGGAAATGTTCTTGAAGTTCTTGGTGGTGAAGGAATTCAAACTTCTGGAGCTGGAGGAACTTTAACAGTTAGTGGAATAGATGCAACATCTGGAGCAACAGCACTTGCTGCAACTAAAGGGTTAGCATCGTTTGATTCGTCTCATTTTACAGTAACGTCTGGATTTGTTCAATTAGTAGGCGGAACAGGAGTAGAAACATTCTTAACTGATGATGGTGCACCAGCGGTCGAACCCAACGCAACTGGAGGATTACAGATACTTGGCGGAACAGGTATAAATGTAAAAGGTCAAGGACCTGGAAATCTAATAACTGTGTCTGGAGAAGATGCAACGACAGTAAATGAAGGTATAATATATTTATCAACAGATGCACAAGCGATATCTGGAACGCTAGTAGATAATTATGCAATAAATCCTTCAAGCTTAAAAGCTAAGCTTGGAGCGCAAACAGATCATGGACTTATTCTTGGGACAGGAACAGGAACAGCTTTAGCAGCTTTAAATCCGGGAACAACAGGACAATTATTAGTCTCAACAACTTTTGCAGATCCTAGTTGGTCAGCTACATCATATGGTGATTTTTCTTTCTCAAATATCACAGCAGTAGCAACACCTAGAATGTTAACAGTAGTTAACGTGGATGTAAACGCAGCATCTCATGCAGATTTCAGATTAACTACACCACCTTTAGGTGGAGACGCTCTTGTAAGTTGGGAAGTTCAAGGTTCACATTTCTTTGCAGCAGGCGTTGATAATCAAGTAGCAGGAGATCCTTGGAAGCTATCTAATTCATCACACCCAAGCACAGGCACAGCAGCTATAACAGTAGATGCAACGACAGCAGCAGTAACCTTTGCAAGTGCTTATGAATTTCCTATCGCCGATGGAAATGCTAATGAGATATTAATTACTGATGGAGCAGACAATCTAGATTGGGGAACAGTCTCATCACTAATAACAGATTTAGACAATATTCTTTATGTTGGAAAACATGGCAATGATACGAACAATGGTAAAACAGCAAGCAATGCAAAACTTACAATTCAGGCAGCCGTAACAGCAGCAGTTGCAGGCGATACAATCAAAGTTTTCCCAGGCACCTATACAGAAACCGTAACCCATGCTTGTAGCAATGTAACAGTCATAGCCGTAGGAAAACCCACTAACGTAATCATCACTCAAGCAGATGCCAACGTAGTTGATTTCGCAACATTCACAGGAATCCAATACAAATATTTCGGGATCAGTTGTACCGCAGCAACAAGTGCTTTATGTACAGTCCAAGGATCAACAGGCGGAGCTACATTTAAAGAATGTCAGCTTGAGATGACTTGCGCCGCTAACATAGCAGCAGTAACACAACCATCAGTAGGATGTCTAACGGGAGCAGGAACACTTAAAGTTACGATAGGTAAAGTTACATATGCACATACTGGAGACGGAGGCGGAACAGCTAATAAGGGAGCTTTCAAGACAGCAGATGGAGGAGTAATTACACTACAACGGATAAACGATTTAGATGTTTCTTGTAGCGGAACGGCTTTAGTTACTAGTGTAGGGGTAGATACATCATCAACTGGTGTATTCGAAATGAATGACAATAAAATGACTGTAACAGATCCGAATGCCCTAATAGTTGCGGGCTTTGTATATTTAGGAGGAACTGGAATAACCCATGAATTTTTCAGAAATACATTACATGTAACAGCCACAAATAATGCAGGATTTGGTTTTTGGTCAGCAGACACAGCCTCAAAATCAAGATTCTTCTATAACCATATACATGTAACGGACACAGCAGGAACAAGCAATTCTTTCTTAATCGGAAATACAGCAACAGTTATCTCACAGTTTGATGATATAGTTGCAGCCGATGGCATTAGCCTAACAGCGGGCGGAACCTTCACTTGCACCTCTTCAGAAACAGATGGAGACCTCACATGTAGAGGCAGAGAAGCCGCAGGAGTTGTTCAGGCTAACATAATGAATATGGATAATACGGCTACTGCCTCAAGCGCAGCGCTCAATCTAAGCGTAGGCGGCACAACTTCGACTGGAGATCCTTTTGTTCATTGGGAAATACCTGGGGGAAGCGAATATTCCTTCGGTCCTGATAATAGCGTTGATAATGATCCTCTAAAGATTACAGATGGAGCTACACCTTCAGCTGGAAATGTTATATGGGAAATGACAGGTTTTGAAGGAAGGTCAGATGTATATCAACAATCATTTGTAACACGAGCAACATTATCTGGTGAAAAAGTAGATTTATCATGTTTAAATACTTCAAATGATGCAGGTTCGCATTGTTATGTAAGATCCCTTATTCAATCTGGAGGATTAGGCGATCCATATTTTACGGCACAAGTAATTGATGGTTTTGACTGGGTATTTGGTCAAGCGAATGCTTTAGCTAATCAGTTTACTCTAGGTCACGGAGGAAGTCCATCTAGTGCAATTAATTACTGGCAATGTTCTACAGCAGGCGAAGTAACGATGCCGTATCAACCAGCATTTTTGGCCACCCATACAGCAGATCAATTAAATGGCACAGGAGATTCAACAGCACTAACTCTTAATTTTACAACAGAGATTTTCGATCAGAACAGAGATTACGATGGAACAAATACATTTACAGCCCCTGTAACAGGTAGATATGTCTTGTCATCTACTAATGTAGCTACTGACTTAGGCGCTGCTCACACGGCTTCTAATTATGTATTAGTAACCACACATAGAAACTATCAATTTATATGTAATCCTGGTGTAACACGGACTGTAGGGAACGCTAACTCATTTTCCATAGATAGTTTATGTGATATGGATGCCACAGATACTGTATTTGTTAGAGTTAATGTAAATAATTCAACGAAAACAGTAGATTTTCTAGCTGATGGCACAGGAAGCTTTTTTTCAGGAAAACTAGAATGTTAAATAAAAGGAGAAACAAATGAAAAAACTATTAAAAGAAGGCTATTATCTTTCTAGAGCAGATAGATTAGCTGTAGCAAATGAATTAGATACAACGCTAGAAGAGTGGGCAATGAAAGGACCTTACTTCCATATGACTGGTAAGCCAGTTAAGGCAATGAAAGCTAAATGGATGGGTAAGCTTCAGGAATCTAAAGCAATGTCTAAAGGATCAATACCAGCTAATTACATGGATCTAGTAACGGAAATTAAAGCAATGTCTGATTTTGCGCCTGAAAAGCGTAATGGTTCAGGACTTAAGAAGCCTAAAAGAACACAAGCAAGAGATGAAAAGATCTTAACTAATGGCATGAACATAGAAAACCATGAGCACGAAGCTTGCGTAGCTTATTGGGAAGATCCAGAAGGCTACCTAGTGGACTTACTAGACAACAAGATAGCAGCATGCAAGTCTAGAATGATAAAAGAATGGACCACACTATTTATAGCAGATCCAACAGTAGCATCATTTCCATCAGATGAAGACGAGCTAATAGAATTTATAGTAGCTAGACCAGAATATAAGAATAGAGTACAAAGAGAAGCTGAATCCTTGGAGGCTTAGATGGTAACTCAGAATAATGTTAATGCTTCATATACTCTTGGTGCTAATAGAGAATTAGCAAATAATGCTCAACCAGCTTTTTGCGCCTATAATTCCTCAACTGATGCAGATCAAACGGGAAATGGGACACTAGTAACAGTAGATTTTGATACTGAAGTGTTTGATCAGAACGCAGATTTTGCAGCAGATACATTTACAGCTCCAGTGACAGGAAGGTATTATTTTGTTTATCAACTAGAATTAGATGATATTGCAGCCGCAAACACTTCAGGTAATAGCTTCATAGTTACATCAAATAGAACTTTCTATCATAATTATTATGATTATGGGAATTGTCAAACAGCCGCTGGAATATATGCAATTCAAGGGAATGCTCAATGTGATATGGATGCAGCAGATACATCAACAATTCAAGTGCAAATTAATAATGGCGGTGCTGATACAGTTGATGTCAATGGACATGCAACAGATATGTTAACTTTTTATGCAGGATATTTAACGGTATAATATGACAAATAATTCATGTAACACATATATAATAGCTCCAGCTTCTCATGAAGTAACAATGCCACTTCAACCAGCAGTATTGGCTTGCGTTGCTAACGATGTTTCAAATGTAACAGGTGATGGCACAGCATATACGGTAATATGTGACTATGAACATTATGATCAAAATGCAGATTATAATACTGGTACAGGAATATTTACATCGCCGTTAACTGGAATATATTTAATGTTTCAACAACTAGGTTTAAATGTTTTCAGCGGAAACAACGGATATTTAAAACTCATAACTAGTAATAGAAATTATTATTTTTGTACAAGACTTTTTACAAATTTTGTAGCTCCTGGCGTAAACTATTTTTCAGGTTATACATTAACAGATCTAGATGCTGGTGACACTTCAACAATGCAGGCAGTCATTAGTGGGGGAGCTAAGAGTGTAGATATAAAAAGTAACATATCTACTCTAAGAACTTATTTTAATCCAAAATTAGTGTGTTAATATGGTAAATCAAAATTCAATAAATACAAATTTTACAGTTGGCACAGAACAGGCAATAGTTCAGCCAACACAACCAGCTTTTTTTGCATTCGCAGGATTAAGTCAATTAGATGTAACAGGTAATAACACAATATATAGTGTTCATTTTGATACTGAAGTCTTTGATCAAAACGCTGATTACGATGGAGATTATATATTTTATGCTCCAGTAACAGGAAAGTATAGTTTTATTTGCACATTAAAAATGAGTGGAATAACAGCAGCTATGAACGTTGGAAAAGCAGTATGTAAGTCAACATCAGTATCAGCTGATTATTGTTACTCAAATGCAGGGTGTGTGCGTGATGCTGGAAATTTTAGAACTTTTTATGGTTCAATTACAATACCAATGGATGCTGGTGATAACTCTCGTTGTCGAATACAAATCGGTGGTGGATTAAAAGTAGCAGATGTAATGGGAGATGCGTCTATCTCTTATACAAATTTCGGAGGAATGCTAGAATGCTAGAGAAACTAATGTCAGAGCTAAAAGCCAACAAGTGGGTTCGTAGAGTCTTATTCCTTATAGGTTTAATGATTATAGCATGGCTATCATCTCTTTTCTTAGGCGGTGATAATCCTATCGAGGAAAGATGCGAGGCTGTAATCGAAGAGCATACAGGCGTTTCAATAGATTTTAGCCCATCATCACAAGAGATAATATGAATGAATTAGAATATAAAATAAACAATACTACCTAAAAAGGTACGGGGGAAAGAATGAGCCAAGGCGGAAAGTTTTATGAAGGAACAATAAAGCCAGATTTAGAATTGTTAACAGGAAATGTAGGTGGGTCTATAGGCGTTGATTCTACATATAATATTAATTTATTAGGTGGGGCAAATATTACAACCACAGGCACACCATTAACGAATACTATAACCTTTGATGTAACAGGCACAACAGATCATACATTACAAATAGGAAATGCAACAGGAAGTCTTACATCAATAGCAGTTGGTCTTACAGGGACTATTGTCACAGGTGTCACAGGAGCCGATCCTGTATGGACTACAGCGACCTATCCAGCAACAGCAGCAATAGGCGATGTGATCTATGGCTCAGCCTTAAATACAATTACAGGTCTTGCGTTTGATGCTACAGCAACCAGATATCTAGCGAATACAGGAACAGGAGCAACGTTACCTGAATGGAACCAAGTAAATCTAGTTAATGGGGTCAAAGGAATTCTCCCAGTAATAAATGGAGGTACTGGTGTCGTAACATTTGCAGATGGTGGTGTGCTTGTAGGATCTGGAGCAAATCCAATTACAGTTTTAGCATTAGGATCGGCTGGTCAAGTGCTTACATCAAATGGCGCTGGAGCAGACCCTTCATTCCAAGCAAGTCGTGGTCTTACTTGGACTTTAACTACCGTTGACGCCTCAATAGTAGCAGAGAATGGTTACATAGCTAATAAGGCAGGCTTGTTGACCATGACATTGCCAGCAACGGCAACAGTTGGAGATTCCTTTGCTATTGTAAATATAAATACAGCGGCTGGATGGAAAATAGCACAAAACGCTTCAGGGTACATAAGATTCGGAAATCAAGTGACTACAGTTGGTGCAGGTGGCAGTCTTGCAGCAGTCGCATTAGGAGATAGCATAGAGTGTGTTTGTATAGAAACTGATGATGGGTGGCTTGTACGGTCATCTCAAGGGAACATAACGATCGTATAAAATCATATCCTCAAGATAATATTATCGAAGAGTGGCCTAGAAGATGCAATCGAAAAGGATCTAGGCCTACCAGAAGGATATATTGACTTGAGTCCTAATACACCTGAGTATATTTAAAATGAAAAGACTGTAGATGGTTATTTAAGCCAACCAACAATGCTATAGTATTATTAAACTTCTTACTTCATATTCTTTTTATGTTTTTCGGTCTAGGTTTTATTTTATCGGATATCACAAATGTTTCAGATTGTTTTATTTTTAAATCATTGTCTACTGGAGTGAATTTAAGTACTTGTCGTTCTAAATGAGTTATTTGAATCTCTAATTTCTCTATCTTATCGGATAATGTCTCTATAACATCATTTTCATTAGCTGCATATGACTCAATATTTGATGAATAGCTGTCAATCTTCTTGTTAACTATCACTATGCTATTGTATGCCATGACAAAGGCTATAATCGTTAGTATCGAACTAGCTATGACAAATGTTACTTCTGTAATTAATGACATAATCCCTCATTTTATTAAGCTAAAAACTTTTTTATAGACCAAATTATAATTAACCACAATGGCAAGCTAAACGCTACAGTCCAAAAAGCACACTTGAATGGATGTTTCATTTTTCCTCACTTAAAATATTGATCCATCTTCGTTAAATACAGATTTTGTCTTGATATCTGCTAGCAAATCTTTGATAACTTCATGGAAAACGTTATTAGTTGATGGCTTTCTTTCATATGAAGGTAACCACTTGTCGTCTCTCTTTACCGATGAAACAGATAGCCAGTTTTTACCATCCTTCTCAAAGAATGCTACGTTTCTAAATATTTCTTGTTTCTCAGGACTATAGGTTAATTTGAAATCAACATATCCGATTTTGCTTCCTTTTCTGTCAGGTGCAAAGTGTAATATTTCTATTTGCATAGTTGCCTCTTTTTTTAATATGAATTAGTTTCCGCATCCATTATTTCTTTTATCCACTCTTTATCTGAACTCATTTCTTTTATGTTGTAAACAACTGTACTAAAATCTACAAATTGTTTTTCTGAATTAATCAAAGTCATAAACAATTGTTGTAAAATAAAATATTCAGCATACATTTCTCTATAATTTATAGAACATTTTCCTAAAAAAAATATTTTACCACTTATTGTTGATGCCACAATATCGTACTGCCTAAATGTAACTTCATCTATTGGCTGATCCTCATATTCTAATGCTTCTACTACTTTAAAGTTGCTATTAGTATAAATTTTTTCAATATGGTCAATATTTACTAAAGTTCCTACTTCATCTACAATCCATTTACTCATAAATTAACTCCTTTTAATAACATTCTCCAATGTAACTGTTACAGATTTATTTTGAAAGCTATTTTTTGTTGAATTTCTGGTATTTGAAATACCAGTAATTAAAAGTGTTATGGTCATACATCTGATCTATTTCATCATAAGATATCTCACCTGAATTTAACTTCCTGTTTATCTGTTTTGCAAGAATGCCATATGGACAATACTTTTCTGAAAACTCTCTTGCTGTAATTCTATTTAGGTTTATCCAAGTGTGGTTATGCTTTTCTTCTTTGTCATTTTTATCATATAATCCCATTTTAATTCCTCCAATTCCATCCATACCATTTAGCAACTATATCTGGCATATTAACGTTATATAAGCTGCAACTCTTGCCAAGAACGGTATCCCTAGCCTGATCTGTATCCATTATTAGAAGTCCTCTTTTCTGTTTGC
>Ga0222684_1000065_pt1 | contig 27180 bp, 55 predicted proteins | sample AntAcemetage1075_FD_181150 | JGI IMG/M metagenome (GOLD analysis project Ga0222684, IMG submission 181150) | Saline water microbial communities from Ace Lake, Antarctica - #1075 | ecosystem: Environmental > Aquatic > Non-marine Saline and Alkaline > Saline | place: Antarctica: Ace Lake...
TAGGTAGCCATACTTTAAAACAGCATATAAAGAGTTGTCTTTACATCTATCAAATTCTTGTATGGCATAGTCGTATCTCTCGCTATACGTTCCAAAATCATTAATACTTATGTTCTCGGCAAACCATGTTTCTGCTTGCTGTACGTATAAATTAAATTTATTATAGCTTACACGGTCTTGAAAGCTTAGTATTATACTGTCTATCCATTTAACAAATTCTTTTTTATGATATACTATGCTCTCAGGCATCCAATCATTTCTTATAATTTGTTTTGGTAGTGTTACTACTCCATTTAAACTTGATAGGTGGCTGTCTAAATCATCTTCGTTTAATACTGTGGGTAGGTTTTGTTGTTCTATTAGTATGGAAGTACGCTTATCTGCTTGTAATTCACTTTTCTTTTTTAAGGTAAAGTCAGCCTTCCACTTGTCTTTTCCTACAAGCGGAGGCTTTACTCTATCAAATGGAGATTTTAAATGTCCATTCTTTTTTAAAAGAATTATTTGTTGTTGAGATAGTGTTACTTTGTTGACTTTTAACTCAAGCAAAAAATCTATATAATTCTCGGTAGATGTTCTTGCTATGTTTGCCATCTTAGTCTTCTATCATTGGCATAATAGCGTTAAGCTGTGTTGCTGTTATTTTTTCAGGGACAAACTCTATTTTTACTTTGTGTAAATCTACGTCTATTTTGTCTTTTAGAAGTTCTTGAAGTTCTTTTTCTTTTTCTTGTTCTGCTTTTATAACTGCATCATGCTTCTTTAACAAAACTTTAAACTCTTTTTCGTTTTTAGCTTTGTCTACAAAGTCATATTCAGTTATCTGACCATTGGTTGTTGTTATTGGTTTATCATCTTTGTCTTTCTTGCTGTTTTTGATAAACATATCTTCTTTTGCTTTTAAAAACTTACGGTAGTCTTCACTCATGCCGCCTGCTTTTTGTAGAGAATCTCTTATTGATTCAAGTTTTTTGGAATTTTTAACTACAGCGTAAGAAAATTTTACACCTGGTAGGTCTTTTACGGTTGCTAATCCTTGAAGCAGGTTCAATGCTTCTAAATTCGTCATTTTCATTTTTCCTTAATTTTAATTTCATTTATAATAATGCACAAATATATGTAAAAAAAAATACACTACCAAATGATAGTGTATTTTTTAAAAAGATTAGTTTCTATGCTCCGTAGATTCTAATTAAGAATTTACCATGCGTATAATCACCTGCGGCAGCAGCACCAGCAGTTAAATAGAAATAATGGTCTGCTGTTGGGTCTGCTGTAGCACCATGAATCAAGCCATTAGTCCAATTTCCACCTGCTGTGATAAGCTGCGTTCCACCAGAAGCGTCATCATCAATGCTTAATGTTCCTGTGGCGTGAGAATATAAGTCAATGTCAGCAGTTCCACCTTGTGGAGCTTCTAAGCAAATCATTTCAATTACACCACCAGTTGCTATTGTTCCCATTATAGCTACTGTGTACTGACCTAATGTAGCACTTGTAGTTTGTCCTGTATCTCCGATTACGTCTCCGTCGTCAGCTACAGAAGAAAGACCTGTTAAGTCAATATAAAATTCTGTTACAGTCATTCCGCCTACACCTCTTTTTCCTAAAGGAATCCAATAAGAAGGAGCAGTTGCTACTCCTATGTCTGCACCTATTGCTGGGACTGGCATATCTACTGTAAGTCTTGCTGTTGAAGCAACACCTACTCCTGTTCCTGCGTTAATGCTTAATGCAGCACCTGTAGTTAACGAAGTACCATTAATTACCATCAAGTTACCTGCGGTAGCTGTGTTGGCTGTAACGTTAATCATTCCGTCAGTTAAATCAACATAGTCTCCTGAGCTGACAATTTCCAATCCTGAACCTGCTGTTGCTGCGCCCATATCGAAACTGGCGATTGAACCACCAGAAGCCATATTAGCTGCTCCACCTGTACAAAGAATTAAGTTACCTGTAGTTTGGGCTGTTGCTTCAATTTCTAAAGCGTTACCAGTTGTTAGTCCTGCTGCCGTTATTAATGCAATAGTTCCTGCCAACTGAGCTGTTGCAGAAATATCTAATACAGAACCAGTAGTTGCTCCACCTGTGTTGATACCTGTTGAAGATAATCTCAATAATGAACCACCGTCAGCAATAACCGAAGTAGTATGAGTTAAACTAAAGCCTTCACCTGTTGTCAGTCCGTCAAATGTTCCGAATAGACCAATACCTGTTGTTACTGTATCACCATCAATAGTGTTTGCAGTAGTTGTAGTTGCAGTAGTTGTAAAAGTTGCTCCTAATGCTGCAATTGGTGCTCTAACTGTGTCGCTAATATCATTGTAAAATTCTGCTACACCTGCGTTGTTTTTAATTGAGAAATAATCTGCTGCATCTGAATCAACTGCAAATTTCTCATTTGTTGTTCCTGTTGCTGTTCCACCTGCCGTCATAGTTGCTATTGCAGCTACTGTTTCTGTTACGGTGTAATTTGTTGGTATTCCTGTTGGATCGAAGTAAACAAAAAATGCAGCTCCACCTAATCCTGTTGGGTCATCCATTAGAGAATAGAGTTTTTCGCTATCGAAACCCTGTACCGAAGTCGAAGACAATGTTACACCGCCTTTAGACTCAATTGTTAAAGAAATAATCATAACTTTAAATGTTTTAAATTAATAAATACTTTGGCTTCTCTCTAATTCTTTTGCAAAGGTAAGAATTTTTACCAATTTAAAAAACTTAATTAAGATTATTTTTTGAGATAGTGTTAGATAGTTGTTATTTATGACTATTTCGTATAATTCTATTTATTTTGTATAACTCTCCTAACTTCATCAACTTTTCTTTTAAACTGTTTTAAATCTTCTATTGACTCATTTAAACCGTTTTTTAGCTTTGATATATTAGGTCTGCTATCTTTAAATTCTAATAAAGCTACATACTCTCCAAGTTCAGATAACTTAATTATTAATTCTTTAAACTCTTCTAATAGTTGGTTTCTTTTCATTTTTTTGAGATAGTGTTAGATAGCTAAAATGTCCTCTTTGATTTTTCAATATTAGCACAACAATACTTAAATATTTTGCCACTACCACAAGGGCATATATCTCCCCTATGTACTATTTTTTCTTTTCTTATAGCTGTTAGCTTTTTGCCTAATATACTTTTATGGTCTTTCAAGCTTACTTGTTTGGTTTCTCTTTGCTTTCGTGTCATATCCATATTGTTCACGTCAACAAAGTTTTCTAAAAATTCTTTTGAAGGATTATTTTTTAATAAATCCTCATGACTAATAATGTTTCCTGTATTTGTATTCATAATATATAGTTTAGGTAATGATATACTAATTTACACTAAATAGTTATTGCAAGTATTAACTTTATTACTGACAACGTTCTTTTATTATTTCGTAAACATCTGTATTTCCCAATTCTCCTGCCATTCTTAAATCTTCACAGCCAATATCGTTAAGTCCTAAATTTAATCTACAGATTCCTCTATAGTAAAAAATTTTATATTTAATATCTTCATCATTTATTGTTCTATTAAAATCAATAATAGCTCCCTTAAAGTCTTTTAAATTCATTTTTGCACAACCACGATAATAATAGATATGACTATAGCTATGCTGTAATGAATAACTATTTTTCATTACAATATATTCTTCGCCAAATTTAATCATTCTATTTCCATAAATGAAAAAATTATTCACATTATGAGGACAGTTTTTTAATGATTTAGTAAGGTCGATAATTGCTCCAGTAAAATCTTCTGTATACAATTTACATGTTCCTCTAAGAAAATATGTGTAATCTTTAGAAACACTTACTGTATCTTCTCCCGAATAATATGATGCAATATTTAATGCTTTATTATATTCTATAATCGCTCCTGCGTAATCTTCATTTTTATATTTTATATCACCCTCTGCTTCATACTTATTTTGAGCGACACAATAAAAAGTACTTGCTACAATAATGAATGTGATAAATATATGTTTCATAACATTTAATTTTTAATTTTTTACTATTCAACACTATTTCATATCATCAAACTTCTCTAACTTTTTTAAAAATCTTCTAAACATAACATCTATTTCATGTTCATATCCTGTCTTATCCTTATCCTTCATTTGAGAATAATCTATATCATTTTTCAGAATAAATACTACATGATAGTCTATACCTATTGTATTCATAACTTTTATTATTTCTTCTGATTTAAAATTGTTTGCATCTCCTTTACACCAAGATAAAAGTGAATGAGGTTTTACTTGTGCTTGTCGGCAAATAAGAGAAGCACAAAGTTTTTCTTTTTTTATTCTTTGTACTATTATTTTTTTTAAATCTTTTGAGTTTATGAATATGTCTGATACTTTTTTCACGAGATAGTGTTGGTTAGTTATTATAAATCATGGAATTTACGTATTTCTTCATAAGTTTCGCATCCTGCTTCTTTAGCCTTATTAACCATATCAATAGTAATTCCTAATGTTTCAGCTATAATAGCCACAGGCACACCTATGATTGTTCCCACTATGCCTCCTATTCCTTTTGCAATGTCTTTAATGAATCCAAACATAACTTAATTTTATTTATGACTATTTCAAAAAATCTTACTCCTTGTAAATCTTTTTCACAGAGATATTAAGAGCAAATGCTAATAACACAACAAACCGATGAGGCACATCACACTTGCCTCCTATATACTTATAGAAGGTAGTGCGACACACTTCGGTCTTTAGGGCGAGATAGTTTTTCTTAATCCCTGTTTCTGTAATTCTTTTATCTATTGCTTTCTTATTGATGTGCATATAATTGTTGCTTTATGTTTATATAGTTAATCTTTTATGTTCACTTCTTGGTGCAAAATTTAGCCCCTGCGAACAAAGGCTAAATCAAATGAAAATAGAATTGTCGAAAAACCGAGCACAAGATACGGATTGTTTTTGGATTTACCAAATAATTCTAATTTTATTTTGAGATAGGTCAATTACTTCCTTTCAATTTTTCAAGACAAACAATCATTTTATCCCAAGCATCATTAAATTCTTTTTCAGTAATTTCTTCGCCAAGACCATGAATATAACCTTGTTCGTTTTTATTAATTGTTATTCTTCCATGCTTGTCTGTTTGGAATGAATATCCGTCATAATAAGAAAGTACTTTAAGTGTCTTGCAGTTGCTGAAATATATATCTTCTTTTTTTATTTTTACAACTTTCTTATACAGCCACCAATAATCAGATGGTACTTCTGGAAGACTATAATTATTTCTCATTTTAAAACATTTTCCTTCAAACTTTTTAAATTCAGGATAATGTTTATCTACAAGTTCTTTTTCTTCTTGCTTTTTAATTTCGTCTAATTGCTTTTGTAATTCTTCTTTTTTATTTTTCATAATTTTTAGTTTTAATTCTAATTTAACTACTTCTCTAATTTAGATTATTCCATTAATGATAATGTTGGTATCTTCAATAATGATTCTTGTTTCAGATGATAGCTTGTGGAGGAGTCTTTGAGGGAAGGCAGAGTAAGTCCATAGAAAATTTTTAGTTTTCTTTTTACTCTGCCTCAACAATCTTAGCTTTTAGTTATCGCCCCGTCGTTTTAGCAACCAATGTCATCGTGCCGTGCATTAGTCTGGTATCAATATCAAATTGGCACATTCGGCTGACTGGCTCTTACCTTTGTATCACCATTGCAGTTTGTCAACCCACCCAGTACTGCGTAATCATATAAAGCCTGATTAAGCTAATAGTTATTGATCGCTGACGTTACATTACTCCCGTCCAATTAACAACATAAAAAAAGTCCTTTTACAATTACCACGATAATTATAAAAGGACTAATTTTATGCTGACTGAAGCCAAACAAAACGGTCTTTATATAATTTAACTTTCGTGGTAAGTTAATATATTTTCTAAGAACTTTAAGCCACGAAGATAAGCCTTTTTATCATATTTCCAAAACTATTTCACACTATCTCGTATAAGTATCTGAAATAGTGTTAAATATTTTTCAAAGAACGTTTTAATACACAAAGGTGAATCAATTTCTATTAAAAACAATTCTAAATTGAGATAGTGTTGATTAATCACATTCACATTTATTTAATTTCTTTCCGCAGTAACAACAATACCCATCCATTACGATTACTCTTTCTGTATCTGTTAAACTATCGAACAGAGTTATTGTTTCTGACATCTTTGCATAACTATCTGCTGCCATCCCTGACTGTATTGTAAAGTTTTTAAAATTATCCGTTGCCTTAATATTATCAGCATACTCTCTTGCTTTTTTTTCGTGATAACCATTGTTCTTTCCCATAATTTCTATTTTTTAATTACTGTTTCTCTTTATAATCTCTATTAGGCAGCAAGTACCCAGCTTTATTCTTATTACACAAACGTAGCATGAAAGACTTCTCTCTTTTACCAAGTCCGCTAATATCTATTCTTCCGGCACGAAAACATTTAATTCTTAATTTAATGTTTCTAATATACACTTCTTCAAAATTAGCAAGTTTGGTGATGCTATTTGAGTCTATTTCGAATAAATCTTCATCTGTATTTAATATTATTTTATTAAGTAATCTTATAAGTTCAAATATTATATCTTCGCTTACTTTTTTAACTTTGTACCTGTCGTGTCCATTGTAACAGAAGCTATTTACAGCAAACAGTTCAGAAGCTCTGTATATTCTATTAAAATCAGACCTTATTTTGTAGTTTTTCCGGAGATAGTCATAGAATCTTTTTTTATTAGCTTCAAATGATAACGACAGATCAAACACATTTGTACTATGCACAGTTCTCCCAAGTAGTTTTGCGGACTCGCTGTTGTCTTGTGAGGGTATTACCTCTAATTTTTCTGTTATTAGTGTGCGTGTTATCTCTATCTTTATCTGAGATAGTGTTGAATAATTGAGGCAAGATAAATTGCTTCTTATGTATTTAGCTGTTTCTTTCATAACTTTTTATTTAACACTATTTCCTATTAATAATACGATAATCATTTGTAATAACATTTATATCTATCTCCTTATAACTTTCAATTTCTTTTTCAATCATTACAATATTTTTATCTTCTACTCCTTTTATATCATTTATCGCTTTAGTTATTCCAGGAGAACAAAAGTTTATCTCTTTTAAAAGTTTTTGTGCTTTTTTTAGATAGTTTAATGCAGATTTTTTATTCATTGCTTCTAATATTTCTTTATCTTTCATAATTTAAGATTTTTCTGACATAGTGCTATATAACACTATCTCGTAAAATTAAAAGTTTCTTCTGTTTCAATAACTTGTTTCTCCCAATAAGCAACTGCATACTTCCATTCATCTAAATCTGATTTTCTTAAATGATGTCTTAACCCTGTAAAATAAGCAACTCTATCTCCTTGTTTAACCAAGAGGTTACTATGTGTAGTGTGTATAATGTATGTTTTATCTTTCATAGTTTTATAGTTTTAATTGTTTATACTTACTATCTCGTATTAAAAAAATATTACCCTTACGATTACCCCTATTATAACAGCACTTGCAAGGCAATATAAACATATTCCATAAATCTTTTCTAATTTTTTCATTTTGTTTGATTTTTAAATTACTATTGACAGGGAGTATTAATCCCTGTTTCGCTTATTGAAAGCTCATCAGAATAGTTTATATTTGCATTCCTTCTGGATACTTTGTTGCAAGTGGCTTATATTCATCACTTGCTTTTTTACCACATTTACTGCATTTCATCTTAGGAATTACGTTTTGATGAAAGTTTGCATCATCATAACCGCTTCCATCTTCTGTATGTCCGCAATGCTCACATTCATAAGTTGCTCGAAAATCTCTACGACTTTGTGAATTGATTTTTTTAATTTTCATAATTTCTATTTATTTTAATTAATAATTCTTTTCTGTAATAGTGTTAATTAGGGCTATATAATTTTAACCATAATTGGCATTCTAATAAAAGTATTTTAACAGGCTTATTAAAACAATCATCATTTAGGTACTTTTCTAATTCGTCTATATCCCTACCTCCTTTACCTATTACTATTCCTGGTCTATGTGTTGTTATTTCAACCGTATAATATTCTTTTGTTTCAAAAAATCTAACATTTGTTATATCTGTTAGTGTTTTTGAATAACCATGATAAGAATAGAACAAGTTTAATTGTTTCCTTATTTTAAGATTATCTATTTTTTTTCCTTTTTTTAGTTTCATAACTTTAATTTTTAAATTAATATTATTTGCGTTCTCTTCCTATTATCCTTGTTGCGTTAGCATGAGCATTAATAAGACTAAAGTCTTTTTTTATATTCAGCTTATTAAGACTTGTATTTTTAACCATTAATTTTAATGCTTCTAATAATTCATCTCTTTGTTTTCCTAACGCTTCCATTTGGTCTAATTTCCAACAATCGTAAACTTTCATATTATAATCACTTCTTGTTCCTTCAAGATAATCTACATCATAAGTAGTTTGTCCTACAAAGATTAACAGTTTTTTAATTTGTTCTACATCGTCAGCACTCTCCCAATTTTTGCCAAATAGTTTTATTGCTTCTTTTTCTAAATCATTAGTTTGTACAAAATCGCTTGTACTCAGGTAATTTCTTTTTCTTATTATTTTCATAACTTTATATTTTAAATTAATAATTACTATTTATCACTATCTCAAATAACATTACAACATCCAAGTATTATACTACTCGTTGCAATGAATAAGAGTACTATATAAGCACTTCTTTTGAATTTCCTCAATGCAACCTCTCTTTTAAGAGTTAAGACCTGTAAGCTGTTAATTTCGCTGTTTAACATACTTTGTACTTTTTCTGTTTGGTTCATTATTTCTAAATTTAGTTTGCCTACTCTATTTAAGGTTTTCGGCTTCGCCTATATTTGTGTTCTTTTTTGACATAGTGTTAAATAGGTTCGTTTTCCAAGTCATGATAAACAAAATTATATTTATCATTTTCTTTAACCTTAAGCATTCTTAATAACATTAATCTTGTGGCATCAAACCAATTGTCTACAATCTGTTTAGCGTTTCCACTTAAACCTTTTGCCATATTGTCAATTTTCCAATTATCTTTCCGTAAGGCTACCAACCTGTTTTCTAACTCTTCGTCTGATATTACATTTTTTATTTCCATAACTTTAATTTATTTAATTAATATTATTTATGACTATTTCGGATAATAAAACCATCCTTCAACCGCAAACCCCACTTAAACTTAATTAAGCAGGGCAGTCCGTAAAGAACTTTGCAAACTTTACGGGCTTATTCGGTTGCTTGTCTTATAAGGTCTTTACTATAATTAATATGGTCTATATTAATATTTCCCTCTTCGACTGCTAAAACAATTCTATTTAACTGTTCTAATAATTTCGGTGCAGAAGCTAATAATTTTGCATTTGCTTCTTCTTCTTCAAAGTCTTTCGGCTGTCTTTGTCCTTTTTTATTCAATGGCTTTGCTTCTGCAATCAATTTTTTATTACAGAATATCTGCATCCATTCTTTTGAAGCTGTGTTTGTACCTCTTTCCCAAATCCCTTTTGTATGTTTCATAATCTTTAATTTTAGTTTTGTTTATACTTGTGTTTATTATTTATATGATATAAAGTTTAATAATTTTATACTGTATGAGTTACGGCATTTAATATTAACCCTTGCACGCTCAATGTATCTAACCCCTTAAATGATAAACTAACAGATTTTAGATTTTTTCCTCCTTCCGCTTCTCTTATTTCAATATTTATAAGATTACCTTTTGCAAAGGTGGATATGTTTTGTTTCTCTATCAGGTCTCTAATAAATACATAAACTTCTTTTTGTGTAGTTTCACACAGGGTAATACGCTTTGTTTCTTCACTTAATTTTTTAATAGTTATTCTTATTAAAGACATTGGTTTTTTTATATATACCTGCATAATTTTAGTTTTTATTTATGACTATTTCGTATTATCTTAATACTCTCAATCCCAATACCTCCCAACGAATTAACGAAGCGAGGCAGGGGGTAGAGGTAAAAGAAGTTTACAAATGGTCATACTTTACATTTTTATATTTTTCAGCTTCATCAGGATACAGCTCTAAATACATCGGTATCCAATAAGAAGCATAAAAAGAATGTCCGCAACTCATCATAAAAATAGTTGTATCAAAATACTCATTTCCTGCAATAACTCCGCAACCAACTTTTTTAGCTGCTTCTCCAATTCTTTCGTCATTGTATTTTGTTTCAAATAGAGTGTTCCACATTGGATAGTTATCATTATTACAAAACTCATAATAATTATCTTCGTTTTCACTTTCGATAAACTGAACTGTTGAGTTTTCGTCTTCTTTGTCAAGGTCATTATCATTACAATACTCTTCAAATTCATTTACTAAAGAATAATCATTAATAAAGTCTTTACGCTTCTCTGGACTGTCAAGGCTTTCAATATACTCAATAAGTTCATCATCTAAGCATTTAGTAACTACATTTAACTGAATATGGTTAAATGTAGAGTTTTGCCAGTTCTCAACTGTTTTTTGTAGTTCTCTTTCTAAATCGTTCATAATTTCAAAGTTTTTTAAATTATTGCCTTCTTTTTTAGGGTGTCTGGCTTTCCCTTTGTCGCTGTAACAGTAATTGCAACTGTACTCTTTATTATTTCGGAGTTTCTATTTTAACAGCGAAGTGTTTTTATATGAGATAGTCTCAAATAAAATAATGTCCGTTTTCATAATTATGATCTATAAAATCATAATGAAAATTACTGTAACCATTATTACCTAAAACTTCCATTTGTTTAATTGCTTCCGCTTTGCTATACCATGCGGAATGTTTTTCTCCGTTTAAATAAACTATTGTTTTCATATCTTTAATTTTTAAATTATTTATGACTATTTCATATTATAATAAAATATACTAACACTAACAACAAAAGTTAACATTAAATATAATACAGTTCTTAATTTTATTAAAGCAATTTCTTTTTTTGTTTGTAGTATTTCAATTTCTAAAGTTTTCATTTTTGCAAAGTTTTAATATTGTTTATAATTCTTTTACGTAATAGTGTTAATTAATATAATTTGCCATCTTCGGTAAAATCATACTCATTTGTTTCAATAGTTTCAATTATTGCCTTTTCACTTCCTCTATAATCATATTCTCCTGATAAAAGTATATAATAATTTTTTAAAATGCTTTTTAAAAAATCATTTTCTAATTTCAGTAATTCGTCCTCCCCTTCTTCTGTTCTCATATATTCGTTAAATACCGGTTGCCATTCTTCCATGAAACTTTCAGCAGTTTTGTAAGTTTCGCACATTTCCCCATGTTCATTGAAAATATTTTGGCATACTTCGTTAGCCGATAGTAAAAATTCACCATTACAATAACCTTCCCTGTCAAGATCAAAACCAGTAATTTTTAATCCGATATTTTTTGCATCTTCATAAGAAGATTCCCGCCAGTCATAATTTACATTAATATCACAAAGCTCTGTAATGGCTTTTTGTTTTGCTTCTTTTGATAGTTCGCTAAATTTGTAAAGTTTAATTTCAATTGTTTTCATAATTTCAAAGTTTTTAATTATTATTTATGACTATTTCAAAAAATCCTTTTTCTACTTGTAAAACCTCCTAACCCGAAGGAAAGGAGGCACAAAGCTCTGTAATGAACTTTGCAAACATTACAGGCTATTATAATTTTTCAATTGAGTTTTAGTACATTTATCAAAACCGTAAAATTTTAAAAATGAATTAATGTGTTTTGCTGTTGTAAGTGAGTAATAACCGAATACTTGCATTTTATTAGTATCATGATTATATTTTGCTACAGTTGTGTTATAGCTTTTAAGTTCTGAAATAGTCTCAAATAAACTATTTATGTTTTCAATAACAATACAATTTGTTAAAGTCTTTTTATTGTCGGATAATAAACTAAATGTTCTCATTTTGCAAGTTTTTAAATGATGGCATTATTGCCTTCTACTACCAAAACCTCCGATTTGTTTCAGTCGGAGGTGGTTTAAATTGATTACAGGCTATGTATTAATAGTTTCTTAAAAATGTTCTTATTTGATTGAGTTCTGCTGGATAGTCTTGTCCGGCACAATAAGAAAAACGCTTTGTTGTTTCGCTATAAAATATTCTACCTAATCCCCAATGTTGAGGAGTATTATTTTTTAATGTATAAAATATGTTTTCTTTAGTTCTTGAAGTTCCGCCTAAAATATCAACTATATCATTAATAAGGTCGTCGGTTAACTCAAAGTTAAAATAATCATACCCGTTTACGCCTGTATTAAAGTAGGCTCTTTTATTGATTAATTGTTGAACGCTTAATTGTTGTACGTTTTTGGCTAAACTGTTTAAATTTTTATATGTCCTTTTCATTTTGCAAAGTTTTAATTAATGTCTTATGACTCCATAAAGATAATACAGGACTAAAGCGAAAACAAGCAATATTCTAATTTTCTGACATAGTGTAAGATATTATTAATTAATAAGATACAGACTAATGTCCTTGTTTATATTTAGTCTAAATAAGAATAAGCTGTTTAAGACGTCATTAAATTAGACTAACTTCTAATTTTAGAACAAAATTAAACTAAATTAGAAATTAGAATAAATGCTAATTAGAATTAGAATTGTGTAACTTACTATTTATGACTATGTCAGAAAATTAGAATTAGATTAAATTAGAATAGCTTATATAATAACTAATACCAAAGAGCAAAGAATTAAATTAGATTTAAGCAAGGGTAAAATTAGAAGGTCGTAGCATATCAACCCAGTTGAGTTCTTTGCTTAAACGTTACCGTGTGAAGCCGATTCTGTTGTGTTAAGTGCTTTTAATGCTGAATTTAGCTAATTATGACTATTTCGGATAATAATAGTATTTGAATTGAACAAGGATAGAGACACAAGAGAGAAGACAAATTAAATATAAATCTAAAACTAATTGTTGAACTGAAATTAGAATTAGATTGTGTAAATTAGAATTAGAATAAAAAAGTAATTGGGTAATATTGGGTTAATATAGCACAATCACACATATATAAATATAACTATCAGTTTGTTCAGGCTCTTCAATCTGTTTAACTGTATAGTTTACAATGGTCAATAGTTCTGGGCTGGTGGCTCGTTTCTATGGACTGCATTAACCTGCAATATTCAGTCTTATAATTTATATTATGTTAAATAGGTTTATAATTGCCCCTCCCCTATTCTTAATACATAACGATTGTTTGTTAATTATGTGCAGTTATCTCCCACACAGCAGAGCAACCAAGCCAACTACACAGATAGAACTCAAATACTCCAAGCATATGGAGTTGAGCAACCACATAGAGACTGAATACAACCAATAACAGCCAATATGCAAGAGTTGAAAAAACATCATTGAGCATATTGCAATTGTGTAATCTCACTTCCGATTTAGAAGGGTGCACCCCCTCATGTACGTGCAATAGTCCCCTACACATAGAATCCAGCTTTTTAGATTAAGAACTCTAATTCTAATTTTACGAGATAGTCTTGAATAGCCATCCTTGTCTATCAACCACTTGTAATTAGCCCCAATCAATTCTAATTTCCCAAACCTGTATCTGTTCTACGATTAAACGAAAAACAAAAAATTAGAATGCTTGATTTGTCCCAAGATTGTTTTTGTCTCCACTACCTTCTCTTCCTACTAAATTAAGTTTAATTATCCGAGATAGTGTTAAATAGTACACATATCGTTAATTTACAGTCAGTAGCAATAGGCTTATATAATTGGACTTCCGATTGAAAACATGCCACCCCATCAATTGTTGATAACTATATGAATAATGGACATAGAAAACACGGATAGATGTGTCTATTGAAAATTAAATTACTTATCTTTGCTCTCATGTTTGTACTTATAGAAGATAATAAATGTGAAACATTCGCTGACTTGGGAGTATTGTCAGAGAGGCTTCACTTGAGCAGGAACACAGTTGTTAATTGGTTTCGTAGCTCAGACTACAGAGACTGTAAAGAGTATAGTGTGTATAAAGTTACTTATCACTTTGGCTCTAATCGTGGGAAGTCTGTTCCTTGTGATGCTTTTAAAAAGAATATAATTAGAAATGATTATTCGAAATAGTGTAGTTTAGTTTTGTTCTAAATAGTATTGTGTTTATCTTTGTTCTGAAATAGTCATAAATAATATGAAAACAATATATTTAATAGAAAAGATTTGGATTAACCAATTAGAAAATGCGATTGACTCTGCACGTGGATATATGCCACATGGATTTGTAGAAACGCAAGAACAAGCTGATAGTATATGTGAAGGCAGTAGAATCTTTACAAGAGAAGATTGTTGGGCTATATCTTATGATATGAAACAGTATAGGTATAAAGAGATTATTAATCTGAAATAGTGATAAATAGCATGAATAAAACAATAAACGCAGGTAGAATCGTCTCGCATTATGAGACATTTAAAATACAGTTAAATTCAAAGTATGTAGTGAAAGGAGATGTTATAATGGCATCAGATGATGTTGGATTACTCGTATTGAGAGCATACAAGCATAATTGTTGGAGAAAGTTTTTAGTTTGGATTGGCATTCCTACTAATATAGGACTTGTAAAAGTAAAACAAATTTATTAATATGAAAATTAGAATAACAATATCCCACAAAATGGGAATAGACGTAAGCGACAAAATGGATGTTTCAAAACGTGAGTTGCGAAAAATCAAGCGTAGTATTAAGAATGGTACGTTCTGTATGACAAGTAATAAAGTTTATTTGATATTTGGTAAAAAGGTGTTGTTTAATTCTGTTGTTGGTGTAGAAAGATTTTTTATAGGAAATAGTCATAAATAGTAAAAATAGAATATTGTGAAATGTAGTGTAACAGGATGTAAGTCCAATAAAGGAAAATTAAGGTCTGTTAAGAATGAAGATAAACCAAATTCAGATTATTATATGTGTGATGAGTGTTGGAAAGGATTTTTAAAATACCTAAAGATTAACAAAATTAAATAAAAATTATGATACCATTAGTAGAAGAACCGAAAGAACATTTTGAGGAATTAGGAGTTTATGAAAACTGCTACTTTAATTGTGGCAATAAGACAAAATTTTGGCATTGGAGAACAAATCAGCCAATATGCAAGGAGTGTGCTAAAAAACACAAAGTATCAGAGGTTGAAATATGTCATCCAAAATATAAAATACCAACTAAAAAAGAATTTATGAATGCTAATTAACACTATCTCAAATGAAAATACTACATACATACATATTAATATTAATGCTCTTTGTTATCTGTATAATATTAACAATATCAACAAACAGGCAGTACAACAGATACGTAATAGAAGTGGAGAAAGTAAAATACCTCAAAGATGAGAACTTTGAATTAGAAAAAGAATTATACGAACAGGACTTTGAAAGAATGAAAGATGGACAAGTAATAAAGTATCAAGATTTAGTTATAGATAACTTGTTACGTGAAGAAGAATTAAAGTACTATCCTAATGATAGTTTGGTTGTGAAGATTTTTTAGGATTTGAAATAGTGTTAAATAAAATTAGAATTATGAAAAAACTATGTAAGACATGTAGTCATTGGAAAAATCAACAAGCAGAACTTGGATATAGTCAGTTTTCGGGTATATGTACTTGTTATAAATGGAAGTTTGAAACAACAAACTATTCAGATGTATGTGTATTAGACAGAGGAAATATTACTGATAAACACATGGGGGTAAGCAGATTTGAAAGTCAAAACAAAGATGTGCCAATTGGGAAAGCAGAAAAAAGCAGATACTTATTGGTAACGAGTGAAAAATTTGGATGTATTCATCATGCTATCTAACACTATCTCGGATGAAACTCTACTGTAGAAAATGCAAAATAGAATTTACAATAGACGACAAATGCAAATTCAAATGTCCAGAGTGTAAGACAAGACTATATGTGGTAACTAAAAAATTTCAAGACTTAATGATTTTACGAAATAGTGAAAAATAGCATGAAAGAAAGAGACCATTTCATACAAGCCTGCTTCGCAGAAAACTTAGAAGACTTCTACAAGCAATGGATAAAACAAAAAAAAGACAGAGAGCAGTTCTTTGAACATGGACAGCACAAATACTGGAAACCATCTAATATTTGCTGTGAGTCAGGAGAGGTGCTGACAAGAGATACAATCGGAGTTAAAGTAGGATACTGGACACCATTTATTTGGAAGCCTATCCGTAAAGACTTGCTTTTAGAGTCTAAAAAATACGAAGCAAGCGAATGTCATAAAATTGATTGTAGCTGTAATGATTGTATTGCTCTTGATAGAGAAGATGGGTATTGTGAAGTAAAAAAAAAGAATGTTAATATATCTCCTAATACATGTTGTCCTGAAAATCAAGGGTGCTTTGTTTATAGGAGATAGTCATAAATAGTAAGATTATGGAATTTAACAGAATATGGGCGATGCCAAATTCAAATACATTTGATATTAAATGTATAAGTAGACTTATTTGGAGATATAATAAGTTTAACTTTGAAAGCATAGACCCATTTGCAAATAAAAACAGAATAGCAAAAATAACAAATGACTTAAATTCTGAATATAATACAGATTACAATTTAGATGCTGTTGAGTTTTTAAAACTATTTGATGACAATTCAAAAGACATTGTATTTTACGACCCACCATATTCATTAAGGCAGGTGTCTGAATGTTACAAAAATGTAGGCATTCCAGTAACAAGAGAAACAACGCAAAGTAGCTGGAGAAGAAAACACATTGACGAAATATCAAGAATTATAAAACCTGGTGGAATTGTAATATCATTTGGTTGGAATAGTTCCGGTGTCGGCAAAGTAAGGGGTTTTGAAATAATAGAAATACTGTTAGTTGCACATGGAGGAAGCCATAACGATACTATATGTACTGTTGAACGTAAATTAAATGCTATCTAACACTATGTCAAAAAAACAAACAGCTCTAAGAATAATTGAAGTATCTAATAGAGTAAAGAGTGCTAAACTTTTGTATTATGCAATAGATGATTACCTAACAGAATTTGAAAAAGAAATACGTTTAACAAGCACAAGAATACCACAAGAAGATAAAAAATTAGCAAAGAAGATTGCCAAGCTAAGAATCAAAGGACATAAAATATCACAAGAAAAAATAGCTTATATATTAAATGTAAGTCCATCAACAATATCTAAAATCTTAAAATAATGAATAAGCAATTAGCCTGGATAGATATAAAAGACACGCCTTCTAAAAGAACACTTAGAATACAGAGAGTAATTAGGGCGATAAGGTTTGAAGAGGAAAAGAAAACGCTATCTAAGATTATCTCGATAAAAAATATAGAAAAGTTTAAAGGCAATTATAAGTATGCTACAGTATCCGGAGAGTTAATAATTATAGATCAAGGAACAGTAATCTTTACTCATAAAAAATTAGAATTTATGCTGTGGAGAAATATCTTTGAAGTATATCATCTGCATAAAAGAAACTTTGAGTTTAAACAGATTAATTATTGCTAAAATGCAAGCCTGACCTATCTTTTTTTCTATGGCAACTCCTATGGCGTAGCTTAATATTTTCCACATCCCAAGCCAATTCAATACACGAGTTCTTATGACAATCTGCTACACTCAAATTGTGAGAGCAATCTATTTTCTCTGGCTTGTTCTCTTTGCAGTCTTCACAGAAATAATAATCATGCTCTTCTAAAAACTCATCCAGCTTTCTTTGTTTAGCTTCACGGATATTTCTATCTATTACGCTTCTTTGTATTTGTTCTCCCCAAGAGGTGTAAGAATGTGTCATTTGCTCTTAAACCACCTGACGTAGTTATCAATTTGAAATTTATACTTTGGATGTTCTACCAAAAACTTATCGTACTCTGATTGTTCCAAATGTCTTATTTTAGCGTTTTCAAGTACCATTGTAAATCCCGATGGGAGAACTACACGTAAATCATTTCCTGATAACTCTCCATCAATCTCTTTGTTTACCATTGATTTTGGTAAATGTTCTTTTACTCTTAGTAATACTTTGTCTTCAAAAAGTACTAACATCCAAACTGACTTTTCGTTTTTCTTTATTGTTTTTATTTTTACTTTTATATTCATAATTAATAATTTAAGTTATTATGTCTATATATATTAGTTAGCATTAATTACACCTCTATTTCGTCCTTAATTCTTTTTAGGTTTTTAATCATATTATCAACCTGTTGAATCACATTTAGTTTTGCTTGATGCTCTGTTGCTGCATACCCTTGAAAATAGCAGTTATAGTGTCCTGTTCCATCACCACCGCTAATTTCATCAATAGTTGCACTCCAAGATTGTCTTTTTTCTTTGTGGTCGTTTTCTGTTTTTATCATTTTCTTTTTTTTTAATAATTAACTAATGCTAACACAAAATATAGTGAATAGCCGATTAAACATTTGTTCTTCGTAGCCAGTTTGTTGGTCGGCTACTACACCATATTCAAAACGTTGTAAGTAATACTACTATATCCATTCTATTGTAGGTTTTCCGCAGTAGCCCTTTTCCCATACATACCAAGCATAGGCTATCATTCCCGAGTTTTTCATTTTTACCCCATCTTTATACAATGAAACTCTTTTACTAAATTGGTAAACGGTTTTTAATGGAAATTCTTTATCCTCAAACATAGTTCTTCTTTTCTCGCTTTCTAAAAAAACGGTTTTTAAGAACATTGCTATTTTGCCATTACTTTTTTTCTTTGCTTCATTTACAAATTCAAGTGCATATTTGAAAGGTGGGTTTGTAACTATGTTTTCTGCTACATATTCGGCTTCAAAAAAGTTTTCTACTATTCCATAATTTCGGTCTATTAAATCACTACTTCTTACTTCAAACCCTTTTTTTAAAAAGACTTCACTTATTGCGCCATCACCACAGGCACATTCCCAAATATTTCCATTAAAATCCTCTCGTTTCAATAGTTCATCTACTGCATAACTTGGTGTAGGGTAAAAATCGTCCTTTTCCCTTTCGCCATTGCTTCGACTACTGCCTACTATACTTAATGCTTTTGTCATATTTATTTAGTTTTGTTATTAATTTACCGTACTACTTACAACAACGTGTATAGCACATTAAAACGATGCCATACACAAACCGTTGTAAGTAATAATTTTAAAAACCGCCACTTACTCGGTCGGCTTACTCAATCGTAAAAAGTTTCTCGATTTTGTTTAGTGTTTTAGTTGGTCTAATAGAAACTTTAACTTCTTTTTTCCAAATACATTTAAAATCATTTGGAGCATTATATTCGCTTATAAATACTTTGTGATTATCTTTTACCATATCTCTACACCATTGCCAAAACTTATCATAGTCGAAAACTAATTTACTATCATAAACTTTAGTTCCTTGATATGGTATATCGCAATAAATTATACTTTCAGCAGGTATTTCTAAATTTTGATATTCACAATTAAAAAAGTCAATCGTTTTTATTAAAGGTAGTTGCTTTGTAGTGTTTCTTATTTGCTCATTTACATAGTCTCTGTTTTTATGTTTACCACTATAACCGCCACCAAAAAATCTGCCGTTAAAACTTGCCATAAATCCAATCCAACCAATTTCAAAATCAGTAAATTTATTAGACTTTCTATTATTGTATTCATTTCTTGCTTCTGCGTGTAATTCTCTTGATATTTCCAAAGGTCGTTTTAAGTCGTTTTGTAGTCCTTTCCACATTTCAATAAGGTATTTATTTGCATCAGCACCAATCCTGTGTCCTTCCACCTTATCTATTAAGTTGCAACCACCAACAAAAGGCTCAACATACCATTGGTTAGGTTTTCTATTCTTTAGAATAATTGGTAATATTTCTTTACTCAATCTATTCTTACTTCCCATATACTTCATTCTCTTTATGTTTTATTTGCCCTCGTTCCTCACGCAGGCGGTTTTTAAAATAACTACTTACAACACGTAATAAAATCCATTTCGTGCCTCAACGTATCTTATTACAATACGTTACCTGCAATGCCTCTCCACACTTGCGATAGTGTCGTGAATAGCCCCGCCATGTGAGAATAGTGCAATTCGCTCAACTGTAAAGCCTCTATTTTTACCCATCGTGTTGCTATGGTAGCCGAATGTTATTACTATTCCATTTGGTTTCAGTATTCTTGGTAGTTCGTCTTTGAGTTGGCGAAACGGAGAAGCCTTAATCCCTTTGTACATTTCCATACTTTTACGATAGGCGTATGGCGGGTCTAACAATACCGTATTAAACCTTTCACCTTTCCAGTCTTTAACGAATTGTAGTGCATCCATTTGGTATTCTGCCAACGCTTCTTCATCAAGGTCGTTTCTTATTTCATCTATGTTTAGTTTAGTTCTGCCAGCAAATAAATTTAGTGTTTTGCCCTCACACGTTTTTTCAGCCCATTTCCTGATAGGCTTAATACTAAAAGTCCATCTACTTAAAGGGCATTTGATGTAATCGAACAACGGCACAACAGGTAACACAGTATATAGTGCATTGCTTCTGTTCTTTGTTTCTACTTTATCCATAATATCAATATTTGTTTTTCAATTTAACTTTTGTGATGCAACGACACCATATACAAGTACGTTATATGCAATTGAAAAAGCATATAACAATAAATACAAATAATAAAGGCGTTAGCATCCGTAATAGGGTTTGTAGAGTTTTGGTACTCTATGTAGTCCATCTTTTCAGGTCAACCATCGCTAACTTTAACCCCACACCTTTACTATTCATATTCAAACCGTTAGCGGTAATTACAGTTTTTCTATTATAATATCGCTTAAGTTTATAACTTCACCACGACCGTTCATAGCCGCTTCAATCTTTATTTTTCCGTTCTTAATTAGTAGTTTAGCCTTGCAGTGTCCCCCAAAATCAATGGAGTAACTACCGCTAACAACGGCTAATAAATCATTGCCGTCTCGTTGTTTATTTAAAGTTTTCTGTTTCATATCAAATTTATTTATAAGTTTTAAAATTTGTTTTCATAATCGGCAACGCTTCATAGCCAAACCGTTATATGCAATTTCAGAACCGAACAACATTTCTATAATATTCTTTATATCCTTTTAAAATTTCAGAAATAAATTTATCTACATTCCATTGTTTTTTAATTTTGTTCCATTGTTTTTCTTTGTTACCATATTCACCAATACTTAAATGATTGTTATGGTCTTGCCAATTCATAATATTAAGCCAATGAGGGTTAATTATTACGTTAATTTCTTTGGCTTTTCCATACATAAATTCAATGTATTTTTCTTCTACATTATCACAATTAACACTCCAAACATTATTTACTTTTGAGGTTTCATCAAAATTTGAATTTCTATAAGTTATGTAAATCATAAAAAACTGCTTATAACACAGGCTATAAATAAAAGCCAATGAAGTTTTGTAATCGAATTGAACATTTTTACTTGGCTTCAATTCATAGCCAAACCGTTCAAGCTCAATTACCCACACGCCATCCCCTCAAGCCTCCCTGCCAACACACAAAAAACCAAAGGAAATTGAGCTTGAATGCTCAAGGTATAAAGCCTCCGCACATTGCCTTATGCTCACTCAATCAAAAATGGAAAACCAAAGGTAACTGAACTGAACAATGTATAAAGGCAATAAAATTAAGAACCTTATTTAATACGAGAAAATTTACAACCTTTTAATTCTTCAATCATTATTAAGTCAGAAAGATTAATCTCATCAAGAAATTCTCCCCGTATTCCCTGATAACCCCACCCTTGAGTATCATAATTTTGAATTGAACCAATAATCTTTCCTTTTTTCCTTACGATGATTAAATCATCTTTTGTAACATCATTTAAGTAAATTTTTTCTTCATTTCTCTCTGTAATAATAATTTCTTGTTCCATAATATATATATTTAATTAATTTATAAAAATGTTCTCAATTTTCCTTCCCATATACCTTGAGCGTTAGCCACTATTACTTTTCATACTGTTCTATTATATGTTGGTGCTTGGTACAATCAATAACTTCATCAATACCGTGATAAGTACTTAAATGCTCCATAAAAAGTAACAGTTCCCTTCGGTGGCTAACACCAGATAAAATTAATTGCTCGGCTTCCGCTTCTTTAATAGCGTCGTTGGCTATATGATATATTTGTTCGTGTTTTGGCTCGTTACCATCACAGCATTGTACTATTCCTTTTAGTGCTTCTAATAATTCATTCATCTTTATAAATTTTAAGTGTTAATATTACGCAACATAATCATAGCTGTAAGCGTTACCAACAATGCCAACTAACACACTTTTTCAATCGTAGCATAACATTCTTTTATATCTGCAACATTGTCTTCTAAGTATTTATCGAAGCTATCTACACCGCCAAAAATCTCATCTAATCTTTCGCTTATTTGTCCTGTTGGGTTTAGCCAACTATCATCCTTGCAGCTTTCTGGTTCATATACAGCAACCATGTGGCTATTACTTTGAAAGTGTAAGCACATCACAGCGTATGCAGTTAGTTTATTTTTGGCTAAAATCTTATACTTGCTACTCATTATACCATACTCATAAGGCACAGTTGGTAACAATGTGTCAACCGCAATAGCGGGTTTTTCTGTTTTTGAATCTTTAGTACTCATATCAATATTTGTTTTTAGTTTGGAATTTTATCTCTTTAAATCCGCTACGTGCGGTTACACTAAACGTTCGTGTTCAATTATCCCCTAAAGCCCTCAACACAAAAAGGCATCCCCTCAATTATTTGCCACTATTTCAAAAAATTCAGGAGTTTTTTCATACAGCCATTTCTGAATATCCATCGTACCACTGACGATAGATATGTTTACACAGCTTTTTGGAAACCATTTATCTCCTCCTTTGCAACGCATGTAGTAGGCTGCTTTTACTCCACTTGTGTCGGTAAGGAGTTCTGCTTTTACTTTTACTCCTTTCTTTCCTTTAATCATTATCATCTGAGATATTGTTAATTTATCTTTTTCATTATCAAAATCTATCCATCTACAACGGGTTTTATAATTTCCATTCCCTTCACGGTTAATTGAAAAATGTGCCATAAGTTTAATCTTTTTTTATTTAACACTATGTCGTAAACAAAAGCTCAAATTGTTCTGCCGTAGCATGTAATACAAACTCTTCAAATGTTTTAAATTCAAGTCCATATTTTTCCACATATTTAGCAAAAACAGCTTCATCTGATTTAAACGCTTGGTCTAATTGCTCCCACAAAGCATTAAGCTCAGAGTCATCAACTCCAGTTCTATTACCTTGTTTATTTAGAGGAGGAATATTATCAATAGTAAAATCTATTATTGTTTTATCTGAAACTTCTTTTAAAATCTCATTAGCTTTTTCTTCTAATTTTTCATTTGGCTTGATAGTAGTTTCTATTTTATCTCCACCTTCCTGATAAAATTCATAAACATCTTCTCCCCACGTAGCAACAATATGATTTTTTAGATTGTCAAACTGATTAGCAAGTATCAATCCTCGCATCTTAGCGTTTGTGTTCTTTTGAGGAAGTAGTGATGGGTCAATTCCCATTTGTTTAAGAATGTTGTGAATATCATCTCCTGTCTTTAGGCTTATTAGAGTTTGCTCTGTCCAATCTTTCGAGATAGTGTTGGATAGCTCCTGTATCGGAGGTGATGGCTTCCCATCCACCGATGGTGGAATTGGCTGTTCTATTGGTTCAGCTTTTGTTTCTGTTGGTGCAAGTTCGCACACAGTAGGAGCAGGCTCTGTTGCCATAGTAGGAAGCGTAGGTCTTTGCACCGGCTCTTCTTTTGCCGTAGGAATTGAAAGCACTCCTCTCCTATGAGGAGGTTTTTCTTCTTCTACTGGAGGTACAGGCACGGTCTTTTTCATAGCATCTTTAAGATTACTTGTTATGTCTTTGCTATTTACCACTATCTCGGAAGATACTTCTTCTACAGAAGCTATTTCTACTTCCAACCCTAAGAATAGCGAAGCTGCCCTACTTATAGCAAATGTCTCTGCTAACGCATAAGCATCTTCTTTTGCTTCTTTGAACGCAACAGCTCTTGTTCCATTAAACACTTCTCCATGTATCGTAAGGGTTGCCTTAGCTACTACATATACATTGTTTGATTCATAAGAAGTAAGTATAGAATAAGGCTTATGGTGGTCTTTGAGCATTCGAAGTTTCTCAAATGCTAATACTCTTGTTATTCCAGAGTCTTCATATTTTATTGCTTTATAGTCGTTACCTTTGTATGCGACTGTTGTTTCGATTGTGTTTTCCATTTTATATTTAATTTTAATTATTTGTAATAGTGTTAATTAGTTTGTAGCTCGCTGAGTATCAAAATGGAAGTCCGGTATCTTCTTTCTGTTCTTCCTCTTTCTTAACTCCAAAAGGAGCTTTTTTCATCTCACTCCCAACATCAACATCGTCAGGGTTAATGCTGTTCCCAAGATTAGAAGGCTGTCCAGAACCATCTTGCATTTCTTCTATTGCAGGAAGTTTAGTTACAGTAGCCATATACTTTTTCCACTCTAAAAACATTTCAATAGATTCTCCTACTCCTTCCATTTCTTCGTTAATAGGTTCGCCTATGGATACTTCTGTATATTTGGGTGGATTTTTTGCAGCAAATTTACCCAGAAAAGATTTGGTCTGACTGTTAATACTTTCGTCATCCGGATTATAAACAGTTGGAGTAAGTACAACTTGGTTGTCCATAAAGATGTCTTTATTTGCTTTATCTATTGCAGAAAATCTACCAATGGATAGAGTAAGATTAGTTGTTATCCCAAACAGCCCTTCGTCAGTATGAACAAACAGAACTTGTTTTTTAGATACGTTTCCTGTACAATTAGAAGCAAATACAACGATGTCTTCTATTGTTCCTTTTTTAGCTACCTTGCCTTTGTTGTCAAACAAAACCATTTCGTCATTGTTTGTAAGATAATAGCTACTTCTGTAAGTGCCACCTTTTACTCCAAGCTGGTCATCATACACAGATGCGACCATACACTTGCCAATAAGTATTCCACTTATCTCACCATTGGCATAAACCATTTTTTCATTTTCTTTATCCCAACAAGCAAATGCTACTTGTCCTTTTTCGTTTTCTTTTATTTCAAGATTACGAACAGTTGTTATACGAGGTATTCTTGCTTGATTACCTTGTGCTTCTTTTAATTTGTCTTTAAATCCCATTTCATTTAATTTTTAAATTAATAATTATTTATTTTTTGTTTTAACTTTAAGAGTTGCATCGTCAATAGTATCACCTACTGCACTTGCCATCGTTATTAATGCCTTTATGTATTCTTCTTCTGATATTTCTATTTGGCATATAAAAAAGTATTCTCTTGCATTTGCTCTAAACTCAATTCTTTTTTCAAATTCAAAAATATCAAATTCTCCTTCTTTATTAGATAGTTCTTTTTTGCAATGCGAGTATAGCCATGAGCCATCGTTTTCAAACTTATAATATTTATTTTTATATGACATAGTGTTAATTATTTTTCGGTTATTTTTATATCGAATAATGCTTCTACTAATTTTTTCTTAATTATATAAACACGAGTCCTAATTCCTTTCACATCAACATACTCCATTCTGTCTTTGTATTGTACTTGAAAGTCCAATTTATATGTGCATATTTTTTGTTTATTTACTACACACTTAAAAGGAACTTGCATTTCATATCTAACCACTTCGCCTATCCTAACTAAGACATCAAGAGTTTCACAATACTTAGCTTCTTTTTTGGAGTCAAACTTAACTCCATTGTAAACAGTTTTCTCAGCATTGTATTTATTCTTCTTTGCGTTCATGTTAGCACCTGCAAAGTTAGACAATTCTTTGTATTTTCCAATATCATTCACATGTATTTTATCAGGTAATGCCATTAGTACAATCTATTAATTTGTTCAACATCTATGTATTTAGCAATACGCTTACTCGCTTTAAAAGTAAGTCCCTGAACGCTTGTTTTAATTTCGTAGTATCCATCACTATTTCGGACATTAACATAAACCAAACCCATAGGAATTGCATTTTCAGCCAACTCTTTTTCTCTGCCTGTTAGTCCTTGTTTTAACAGTTCATATTCAAGTAAAAATCTTTCTTGATTGTTTAATCGTTTTTTAGAGTAATCAATTATACAGGAAAGTTTCATTGCTCCCTGATACTTACTTGGAATAGTTTTAATATGTTTACCTTCAATAAACACCTTTACTCCATTACTCGTTGCTGTTAATTTCATCTTTAAAATTCTTTTGTGTTATTAATAATTCTCCGCTACCTATTCTAAGTTCCGGCTGCCCTTTATATTCATCCACGTTCCCCGTAAACACACAGACACAATGCTTGCCATGATGTATGTCGTTATTAAAAACGTTATGTGATTTAACTCCATCTTTGTATTCTACTTTTATTCTACGATATATTTTATCATTGCGTGTACGCTTGATAGTGTTTGACAGTATTATTCCAACAATTTTAAACTTTGTTTTTAATGGCAGTTCTAATACTTGTTCTATTTTTTCGTATGCAGAAGGGATTATCTTTCCTTCCTTTGTGGCGTAAAATGCTTGTATTAGCTTTAGTCCTATTTCGCTTGCTTGTGGTAATGGGTCTTTGTTTTTGAAAGGGTTTTTTATATAAGAATCTATTTCCTTTTGTGAGATAGTCTCCCTCTCTCCATCTTCGCCTACTTTCATGTAGATTGTTTTACCGAAATTTTCTTGTTCAATTATCATACGAGATAGTGTTAAATAGTTTTTGAATTTTTTAATTTTCCATTTTCAAACCAATACCATACGTTTGATTTTATAACAACTCCTTTTATTTTTTGTCCTATTTTTTTAGAGTAAATGTTTTTAATTTTCCAGTCATAATTTTTATCTTGTTGCCAATCTGTTATAATTATCCATCCGTTAATAGCTTTTGCTTTTGACTGTATTCCTATTGCGGATGATATTGCCTCATTTCCTGCCGTGTTAGCGTGTGCCCTGTATCCTGCCGTGTTAGCGTGTGCCCTATCTCCTGCCGTGTTAGCGTGTGCGTAATATCCTGCCGTGTTAGCGTGTGCCTCATTTCCTGCCGTGTTAGCGTGTGCCCTATCTCCTGCCGTGTTAGCGTGTGCGTAATATCCTGCCGTGTTAGCGTGTGCGTAATATCCTGCCGTGTTAGCGTG
>Ga0222684_1000066_pt1 | contig 27029 bp, 24 predicted proteins | sample AntAcemetage1075_FD_181150 | JGI IMG/M metagenome (GOLD analysis project Ga0222684, IMG submission 181150) | Saline water microbial communities from Ace Lake, Antarctica - #1075 | ecosystem: Environmental > Aquatic > Non-marine Saline and Alkaline > Saline | place: Antarctica: Ace Lake...
AGATAAAAAAGTAGATAAGGGAGGCTGAGTTTTTCCTCGCTGCTTGACATACCTTATTTTTTTATGCTTATATTTCATAAAATGGCGTAGAATTACCAACTGTTTGTGGTTTTTACGGCAAACAGCTGATTCCGGGGGCGGAGATGTTTTTTGAGGAACTTATTAAGAGTTATTCCAAACCGATTGATGCAATCCCCGTTTCTATCTCTAGAAGAGGAATACTTGAAGGTGCCATCAAGGCAATTCTTTTTGATGTGTACGGCACACTCCTTATAAGTGAAGCGGGCGATATCGGCGTGGCAAAAGAATGGGCCGATCGAAACATTCACGAGATAGCCGGTTTACTTGACAGGTATTGTATACATATTCCCCCCCATATTCTGCTTGAAGCGTTCTTCTGCGAAATTGAAAGAAGCAAGGAAAAATTGATAGATCAGGGGAGAACTTGTCCTGAGATCAGGATTGAAGAGATATGGGGAAAGGTGCTTGGTATTGGAGATATGGACAGGATAAAGAACTTTGCCATGGAATACGAACTTATTGTTAATCCTGTATATCCGATGCCCCATCTTGAAGAGATGTTAAACGGGTGCAAAAAAAAGAATATCCCTATGGGTGTGATCTCAAATGCCCAGTTTTATACGCCCTGTCTGTTTACCTCTTTGCTGGGTAATGATCTTATTGAACTCGGGTTTGTGAAGGAACTTCTGCTGTTTTCATATGCTCTCGGTTATGGAAAGCCCTCTCTTGATATATTTGAGGAGGCCACGGGAAGACTTGAAAAAATAGGAATAGCAAGGAAAAATGTTTTATATGTTGGGAATGACATGCTGACGGATATATTTCCCGCCATGACGATCGGTTTTCAAACAGCCCTCTTCGCGGGTGATGGCAGGTCTCTGAATCTGAGGAGGGATGATGCAAAGTGTAAAGGTGTGTCCCCTGATATTATCGTAACTGATCTTTTACAGATACTGGAGTATATCTGATTACCTCAGTAACTTGAGCGATATTTATGGATTTATTTACCTGATGTGGTGTAAAGCACAAACTGTGTCCATCCGGAGATGGATTTTTTAGAAACCCGGACAGCCTTCTATGTAATTATTTATTGCCCCGAGGTGTAACAATGAAAAAAAACAAGTGGTTTGCTGTTATATTTGCCACAGTGTTTCTGATCCTGGCATTTGTAATTTTTTTGCACAGAGATAGTTTCTTTTCCGGCGAGGAGATAGCGACAAGGGAAAAACCTGAGGCTGTTTTAGAGGGAAACACAAACTATGATAAGAAAATTAGTGTCAGAAAGAAAATAATGCCTCTCAGTCCGGAAGGAAAAGTGTCGGGACCGGCCAATGTCGAAGAAAGCGACCAGGATCAATTGCAGAAAAGGGTAGAACAGTTTTTCGATTACCTCGACAGACAAAACTATATAAAGGCCTACAAACTGGGGGAGGGATCATATCAGCACTTTCTGTGGCTTGTCTCGAAGCTTTCCTCACACCCCCCTGTCGTATCAGGTGAAATGAATGATCTATATATACTGAGATGTAATATGGCGCATTTTTACAGGGTTATGGGGAAAAAGAATGTATTGTTGATAAAGGATATTCTTTCCAACGAGAGGAAGACGATAGAGCCCGTCATCGAAATGCTTTATGAATGGGGCTTGAGGGAAACAGCAAATAAAAGTGGAGAAATTAAAGCCTCCGCAGGCGATCTTTATGAATATGCCGCTTTTTTCCTGAACACCGTGTCGGGGAGGGCCTATTTGCTGAGGAGAAAGTCTGGCATCAGGATGCTGCTGACATACTATTCGATCCTTACAATTGACAGGGCAGACAGGGAAAGCTTGAATCACTGCGGTGTGGACATTATTCCCCATGTGAATCTTCTGATTGACGATATCAGCAGATACAGTGGTCTGGCTCACAAGGATAAATATCTTGAGAGATTAGACTCTATCAGAAGAAGCTCCAGAAACCGAGCTTAGGGCCTGTCATGAAATAAGCCGGCATAATTTGTTGTTCTCTAAGAGAGGATTCCCTTGTGTCTTCTGTACCAGATGTTGGGGAACATTTTGTAGAGCAGTTTTGAAATGGTGCCTATATATTCCTTGTCCCTTTTGTCAAACTGGCAGGCCTGTATGACATGTTCCCTTATCCCATCCCTGCTTGTTTCTTCGTAAAATATCTTGTGGGCGCAGTGGAACAGGGGGCTGTACATATTCTTCTTTTCCAGGTATCTGTACACGTTCTTTATCGTGTTTGGTCCTTCCGGAGTGCCATCTATCTTTTCCAGGGTTTTGATACTTGTTTCTATGGGATTGCCGTCAAATAACTGATAAAAATATTTACCATATCGATAGTTTTTGCTGGCCTCCGATGAGATCGTGACATACATATCACCCACGCCGGCCTGGCTGTGAAACGCCTGAAAACTTCCCCCTAACAGTTTTGACAGGGATCTTATTTCAACACCGGATCTTGCGAATATGGTTCCGGGCAGGGAACTTCCCAGATTCAGGCAGTCAGTGACCCCCTTCAGATTTGCCACAATGTTTTTCAGGGCGCCACATGCCTCGATGCCGGCAGTATCAAAATTGTAATAGGAGTTTAATTCCCTGCGATTCAGCCTGAGGAAGTTCATATTAAAGGCCTTTGCCGCACCCTTACTCCCAGCCACCGTTACGCATACCGGTCTGCCGGTGGCTATATCTATGTCGAAAAACGGTCCCCCGATACAGATAACATCAAATTTGTGTTTGAGATCGAAGAGATGGTCTTTTATCATCTGAGATGGAGTTATAAGCTCCCGGGTCTTTTCGTTCGAAGACAGACCCTTTATCGGAGATACCAGACATGTCCCGCCCTCCTTTTTTGCTATCAGAGGTTTTATGTAATCCAATAATTCCCGGAGCCTGTTCATGGTTATAGAAAGTATGATAAAATCATTTTCCTCAACAACCTTTTCAAGATCATTTGTTGCAGTGACGTTCGACAACCTGGGAACATTTTCCATGCCCCCGAGCATTTTTGCAAGATTACCTGTCAGATGCTTGGGGTTTAAATGAGTTTGATTGATTTCCCTGCATATTTCAGCGTCATGATAGTATATGGTTATATCTTTTCCGTCGCGGCCGAACTTGTAGGCAAAAGCAGTTCCAAGTCTTCCGGGTCCGATGATTGCTATCCTGGATGGGTCCAGATTTTTCATTTTCTCAAAAACCTTAATGCTTTTTTCTTGAGGTTTGTGACAATCCTGACAAGTTGGGATTGCGGATTTACTTTTTCAGGGTAGTAGGATAATGAAATTTTGTCAACACCTGAAATAGATAGCTCTCCATGTTGCCCGTTACCGTAAGTAAAAATGTGATTTTCTGAACTTCGTTATTGACAATATGAGGTTCCGGAAGTATAGAGTGTGAACTATGCATCATGCATTAGAGGACGCCTCTTAATGATCACCTTTAAAAACGTAAATAAGTGGTTTGGAAAACTTCACGTTCTTAACGATATCAATTTCCATGTGGCTTCGGGAGAAGTGGTTGTCGTATGTGGCCCGAGCGGATCTGGAAAGAGTACACTCATCAGATGTATAAACAAGTTGGAACCAATACAGAACGGTGAGATTGTTGTTGACAGCATACCCATACATGACCACCGGATAAACCTCACCCATTTAAGAGCTGAGATAGGGTTTGTTTTCCAGCAGTTTAACCTGTATCCTCACATGACTGCTCTCCAGAATATAACACTTGCACCCATCAATGTCAGGAAAACCAGTCCGGAAGAAGCGGAAGCGCAAGGGCTTCAACAGTTGGAAAGAGTGGGTATTCGTGAAAAGGCCTATTCATATCCTGCTCAGTTGTCCGGGGGGCAGCAACAGCGTGTGGCCATTGCGCGCGGTCTTGCCATGCAGCCTAAAGTCATGCTTTTTGATGAGCCTACGTCGGCCCTGGATCCGGAGATGATAAACGAGGTGCTGGATGTCATGCGCAAACTGGCACACGAAGGCATGACAATGATAGTGGTTACGCATGAGATGGGGTTTGCCCGCGAGGTTGCCGACAGGGTGTCCTTTATGGATGAAGGACAGATAATCGAAGAGGCATCACCGGACGATTTCTTTTATCGTCCCAAGAGTGAACGCACAAAACTCTTTTTGAGTAAGATTTTAACACATTAGTTAGTAGTGGCTGGTATATTCCCCATGTTGGCAAGTTCCAATACCGGGAGTATTTTTTAAATACTTTAACAAAGGAGGTTATTTGATGCAAAAGAAAGTATGGAGATCTGTATTAGTGCTGGCTGTGGTATTTATGCTTGTGCCATGTATCTGCTTCGCAGGCCCCACCTATGACAAGGTCAAGGATGCGGGCGTTGTCCAGGCAGGCCTGATGTACAACAGCATTCCCGCGGCGTATTTTAACGACAAGAATGAGTGGGTTGGGTTCGATGTAGATATAGCTTCGGAGGTTGTAAAGCGTATCGGGCAGTCGATGGGCAAAGAGCTCAAGATGGAGAAGATCAAGCTGAACAACAAGACGCGTATCTCATTCCTGACATCCGGACGGATCGATATGAGTACGGCCAACATGACTCACAAACGTGAGCGGGATAAAACAATCGATTTTTCCATAACCTATTTCTTCGATGGCGAGAAGATCCTGGCCAAAAAGGGCAAATACAAAAGCCACAAGGATTTTGTGGGCAAGAAGCTGGCCTCCATGCAGGGTACAACCAGCGAAAAAAATGCCGTCAATCTCTTAAAATCGCTGGGAGACAGCAATCCAAAGGTTATCAGCTACCAGGATGAGCCTACATGCTTCCTGGCTCTGCAGCAGGGTAAGGTTCAAGGCTGGGCTACCGACAGCACGATACTCATCGGCTATGCCGCGAAGGAACCCGGCAAATATGAACTTGTCGGTGACTTCTTCAGTGATGAGCCCTATGGCATCGGACTTCCCGAGAATGACAGCGACTGGCGTGATACTGTCAACTTCGCGATTCAGGATATGTGGAAGGATGGCACCTATATGAAGATATATAACAAGTGGTATGGTGCTGATACGCCCTATTACTTCCCGATGACTGAAAAAATTGAGATGTGGCCATAAAAGTTAATGTTTGTTTTGAGTGACGAGGACTGCGGCCCGGGAACTACTCGGGCCGCAGTTTTTGTGCGTTGTCTTCCCCTTAGAAAGTAGACATGAGAATGATGGAATCCTGGAAACACCAGGTTCAACAATTTGCGATAGTGGCCGGAATGGTCCTTGCCATATATCTTTTTTTCGCACATGTTGACTTCGGGTATGATTTCCAATGGGCTGTGCTCTGGGAAATGAATCCTACCTACCAGGAAGTCTTTGGTGTCTGGTTGCTGCGCGGCCTCCTGATTACCATAGAAATCTCTCTGATAAGTACCGTTATTTCTCTTGTATTAGGTACATTTTTCGGTATAGCGCGTCTTTCCAGCTTCAAACCCCTCTACTGGTTTGCCACGGCATACGTGGAATTTTTTCGTAATACACCGCTCCTGGTACAGCTTTTTTTCTGGTATTTCGCCTTTCCACTTGGATTACCGGACGCGGTTCGCGAGTTTTTATATGACCACAACTATGAGCTGATAGCCGCTACCGGAGGTCTGAGTATCTATACCACCGCCTTCATAGCCGAAATAGTGCGCGCGGGTATACAGGCCATTCCAAAGGGTCATCTGGAAGCCGCGGCTTCATCCGGATTGAGCAGGATTCAGGCGCTGCGCTTTGTCATCTTGCCTCAGGCTTTTCGCGTGATTATGCCCCCTCTTGGGAGTGAGCTTCTGAACAATATGAAAAACTCTTCGCTTGCCATGACCATAGGAGTAGCCGACCTGTGCTGGCAGGCACAGCAGATTGAATCCTTTACTTTCCGGGGATTTGAAGCCACCACCGCCGCTACGGTCATCTATCTCAGCCTTTCGTTGATTATCAGTACACTGATGAACAGTGTGAATCACCATCTGGAAATAGGAGAGGAGAAGAAACTGAGTCTCCTGGATAGAATGCTTGGCCTTATGGTGAGACCTGTTCTGCTTTTGGTATCGTATGTTGCCGGGGGGGTGCGATGGTTTGTCAGCTGCTTGAGGCCAGAGAGAGATGAATCGCTGGAAGTGGAAACCACCTATATATCCAGCGGGGCTCAGTGGCTGGGACGTTTACTTGGTATTCTCTCCATGGCAGGTAAGACATCGTTTCTCCTGCTGTTAGTCGGATTACTCGTTGCGATGGGATACAAAATCTATGCCTTTAATTGGGACGTCATATTCCATAACTTCCGCGCGCTTTTGATATGGACATTCCCGCACGGATTAGGTGGTGAAATCTTCTATGGTCTTGGGGGGCTCAGCCTCAGCATAGTTCTGGCCTTTATCGCGCTGACGGCCAGTTTTGCCATAGGCCTGGTGGCAGGCCTGGGGCGTCTGAGTAAAAGCCCCCTGATAAGTACTCCGAGCATCCTCTATATCGAGCTTATACGCGGGAATCCGCTTATCATGGTTATATTCTGGGTCTATTTTTTCTCCCCAATTCTTACGGGGATGCAAATGGATGTTTTCTGGAGTGCCACAATAGCGTTCACGATATTTTCAGGGGCGTACCTCGCTGAGATCGTGCGTGCCGGTGTAAAAGCTATTCCCCCAGGACAGATGGAGGCGGCAAAGGCATCGGGATTAAATTATTTTAAAGCGATGCGTTTTGTGATCCTTCCTCAGGCGCTCAAAATGATGATCCCAGCTATCGTTGGACAGTTTATAGCTCTTTTCAAGGATACGTCGCTTGCCTATATAATAGGGGTGTTTGAGCTGACTACAGTGGCCCAGACGATCAATAACCGGGTCATGATTTATCCGTTTGAGATCTATACAACAATCGCCGTTCTCTATTTTATCTGCTGCTACAGTATGAGTATCGTGGCCCGCCGGCTTGAACGCAAATACACGCCGGAAGACAGTTTTGATGTTCCAGATATGGCGTGAACCAGTGGTGAGTGGTGAGTGATTAGTGACCGGTGATCGGTGGTCAGGTTAACCCGCGCAACCCAAAACCCAAAACCCAAAACAAAGAACCCCTGTCCGCAACTTTGTGGTTGTGAACAGGGGCTGATTTTTACCTTCTGTCTTCTGAGTAGCTTACACTTCGGCGTCGCACCTGAGACAACGAGATGCCTCCTTGATAGCTTTTTCTATCTCGTATCCAAGTTCCACTTCTTTGAAGTTTGTCTTCCTCTCTACAGCGTCCAGTTCGGGCATTGCGGCCTGGGGTAGTTCCTCTGTCTCTTCATCGATTTCAAATGGGATATCGATGATTTCTTCTGCCGGCGCCTCCCATGGGGGTTCTCCGTTTCCGGCGCGTATGGCACTGTCGATATCTTCAGCAGCCTGGTGTCCCGCCGCGATTGCTTTGACAACCGTCAAGGGTCCCGTTACCGCATCACCACCAGCGAAGAACTTTTCACTTGTGGTCCGGGATTTGCTTCCTTCAGCTATATCGAAATACTTCCACTTGTTGACCGACACATCGCTTCCCTCTGGCACAAATGAAAGATCCGGAGTCTGGCCTATGGCGGCTATAACGGCATCAACATCAAGGGTAAATTCGGATCCTTCAATAACAACAGGTCTTCTCCTTCCACTGTTATCGAAATCTCCGGCCTTCATCCTTTCACAGACAATGCCGCTTACCCTGCCGTTTGCCTCGACAATCTTTTTGGGTGCCACGAAATATTCTATATTGATTCCCTCATGTTCCGCAGCGAGTATCTCTTCCTTAGCCGCGGGCATATCCTGACGTGTCCTGCGATACAGTATGGTAACATTCGCACCCAGACGGACAGCGCACCTTGCGGCGTCAATGGCAGAGTTGCCTCCCCCGATGACCGCAACCTTGGCGCCAAGGGACTTTTCGCCCTTCAGCCAGGCATCTTCGTTGAGATTGAAATCTCTCAGAAATTCGACACCGCCTAAAACGCCTGCTATATCCTCTCCATCAACTCTCATCCGCTGGCTTTTATGCGCTCCGGGTGCCAGATAGATGTAGTCGTATTTCTTGTCGACATCTTCGAAGGAGATGTCTCTGCCGACGCGGGTATTGCACTGGATCTTCACTCCCAGGGCTCTTATGTCATCGATCTCTCCCGCGAGGATGTCTCGAGGAAGCCGGTATGAAGGAATACCGTAACGGGTCATGCCGCCCGGTTCGGGGAGTTCCTCGAAGACGGTCACCTGGTATCCGCGCAGCGCCAGATCCTTTGCGGTGGTCAGACCGGATGGCCCGGCGCCGACAATCGCAATTTTTTCGTTTCTGTCGGCCGGCACAGCACTTATTGCCGGACGGCTGGCGTTGTCGGTGATAAACCTCTTGATAAATTTAATGGCAAGCGCTTCATCCAGTGTGCCCCGCCTGCACTTGGACTGACATTTGTGATCGCAGACCCTGCCACAGATTGCAGGGAAGGGATTTGTCTTCATCATGATCTTATAAGCGTCATCAAATCTCTTCGCGCGAACAAGTGCCATATATTGTGGAACATCCATATCGATCGGACACGCGTTCTGGCAGGGCGATTTGAAGAGTGCTGCGCAGACGCCGGCCGAACAGTATTTGTCTCTGATGTGCTCCTCGTATTCCTTCCTGAAGTATCTGATGGTGCTCAGAACGGGATTGGGTGCAGTCTGGCCGAGACCGCAGAGGGCCGAATCCTTAATTATATCGGCCATTTCTATAAGGGTCTCGATGTCCCCTTCTTTGCCTCTACCCTCGCAGATATCAGTGAGAATATCCAGCATCCTTTTTGTTCCCTCGCGGCCGGGGGTACACTTGCCGCAGGATTCATCCTGGCAGAAGTCCATAAAGAAACGCGCCATATCGACGGGGCACATATCTTCATTCATTACGATGAGGCCGCCGGATCCCATAATAGCCCCAAGCTTGGCGACATTTTCGTAGTCTATAGGCGCGTTGAGGTGCTGGATAGGAATCATTCCGCCAGAAGGACCACCGAGTTGAGCAGCCTTGAACTTCTTTCCATTTGGTATGCCGCCTCCTATGTCGTATACAATAGTCCCTAAGGAGGTTCCCATGGGTACCTCAACGAGTCCGACGTTGTTGACGTCTCCCGTGAGGGCAAAGACTTTGGTACCCTTGCTTGTCTCGCTCCCTACATTTGCGAACCACCCGCTTCCTTTTGCTATTATCTGGCCGATACTTGCCAGCGTTTCCACGTTGTTCAGAACACTTGGTTTCTGCCAGAGACCTGAAACAGCGGGGAAGGGGGGCCTGGGCCGTGGCGTTCCCCTGTTGCCTTCGATCGATGTCATGAGGGCTGTTTCCTCTCCACAGACGAAGGCGCCGGCACCCTGATAGATCTCAAGATCAAAATCAAAGCCCGTGTCCAGTATATTTTCGCCGAGAAGGCCGTATTCCCTGGCCTGCTTTATAGCTATGTCCAGTCTTTGCAAGGCCAGCGGATATTCGGCCCTGCAATAGATGTAACCCTTGTGGGACCCGATCGCCTTTGCGGCTATTATCATTCCTTCAAGAACGGCATGAGGATCCGCCTCAAGCACACTTCTGTCCATGAACGCGCCCGGGTCACCCTCATCGGCATTACAGAGGACATATTTGACATCGTTCTGTGACTGGGAGGCAAACCTCCACTTCAGACCGGTCGGGAATCCGGCGCCGCCCCGGCCGCGAAGACCGGAATCAAGGACCTCCTTAATGATTTCTTCCGAAGTCATTTCGGTAAGTGCCTTGGCCATACCGGCATAGCCATCTCTTGCTATATATTCATCAATAATTTCCGGGTCGATGAGGCCCTTGTTTCTTAGCACCCGGAGTTCCTGGTGTGCGAAGAATGGTATTTCATTCATCTCGGGAATTATTTCCTCTGTGGATGGTTCCTTATACAGGAGTCTCTCCAGAGGCCTTCCCTTCAAGAAATGCTCTTCAACCAGTTCGGGCACATCTTCTGGTTGTACCATCATATAGATAATGCCGTCAGGATAGACCACCATAATGGGTCCCATGGCGCAGAAACCATTGCATCCCGTTTCGACTATTTTTATTTCATCGGCGAGGCCCTGCCTGTCCAACTCTGCGGCAAGGGCCTGTTTTACCTTCGGGCTTCCAGTGGCGTGGCATCCGGTACCCCCGCAGATCAGTATGTGAGACCGAAAAACTTTCATCGGGTATTTTTCCTCCTTCAACGTTGATTGATAGTGTCTATTTGCCTTGTTCCGTGACCTTGGCCAGGACAAAGGGTGTCTGAATTTCGCCCTCCAGGATGTGCCTCTTAAAAACCTGCCTCATCTTGTTGGAACTCATAAATTCGTATATTATGGGGTCCTGGCCCAGGATCTCAACGGTTACCTCAGGCTCCCTGCTGCACAGGCCCATGCACCCCGATGTGGTCACGACAACATCGGTAACTCCCGATTCTTCAATTTCGTTCATAAGGGAGTCCATAACCACTCTCGCCCCGGCGGCTATGCCGCAGGTTCCCATGTGTACTGTGACCTTGGCCCTTCGGGCTCCCGCCCTCAGAGCGGTTTCACCCTGCACACGTTCCTTGATCTTTTTCAGATCCTCTATCTTCAATTTTGCCATGGCGTATTCCTCTATTGTGCTTAGTTATATTGTTGTAAGATATTTTTGATTTTATCGGGTTTAACCCTCCCGTGGATATCGTCATCCACTACAACTACCGGTCCCAGTCCGCACGCCCCGAGGCATCTGACGGTCTCGTAGGTAAACATGCGGTCCGGAGTCGTTTCACCTTCTTTTATACCGAGCAGCTTTTCCATGTTTTTAGCGATCTTTTTGCCACCCCTCACATAGCAGGCGGTTCCCATACATACCCTTACGGTGTGTTTGCCGCGCGGCTTCATGGTGAAAAAAGAGTAAAAAGTAACAACACCATAGACGTGGCTGAATGGTATGCCAAGCTTCCTGCCGACTCTTCTCTGTACTGGAATGGGGAGAAATCCAAGGAGTTCCTGTGCCCTTTCCAGTACAGGGATTAACCCTCCGGGCTGGCCCCTGTATTGCTCAATAATCCCATCCAGTTTCTCGATCTGCTCCTGTGAAAAGTCCTTCTTAAGTTCATCGTACTCCAAATCCATTTATTCCTCCTTCACGGACGGTCTGAATACAGAGATATGAGCTAACGCCCGGCCCCAATCTCTTTCAGCCCGTTCCTTATATTTTTTTTTATAAATTGAATAACCTTCGGATGATCTATCGGAACATCTTCAAGTTCGTTCTTTACCTCTCTCGTATCCAGCGTATAACTTTTGCTGTTACTCAGATGCGTGTATATAAAATCTACCTGGGGATTACCAGCTATCATGGTCACCATGGTTCCCGGCATATCGCCCAGGGGCTGGCGGTCGATGTGGCTGTATCCGAAATCCGCCACCACTCTGGTTCCCTTTCTCTTCCCCGACTCGATCGAGAACCTTCCGCCAGTGATTTTCGCGGCATGGGAGAGCAGGGGGAGCCCCAGCCCGACCCTGCGGACCTTCTTGGATGTATAAAAAGGGTCCAGCGCCTTTTTGATTATATCCGGTTCCATACCCTCACCATCATCGGTAATTTCTATGCGCAGGATATCATTTTTTATGTTCTCAGTAACTCCGATCCTTACAAGATTGGCGCCCGCCCTTGTGGAGTTCTCGACGATATCGAGGATATTCATGGAAAGTTCCAGCATGAATTACTCCTCGACATACCGGCCCTCACGTCTTTCAAGGGCCATCTTCAGTTCGGAAAGCGAGGGCTTTTCCATGAAAATCTTTGTGAAAGCCTTTCCGATGTCGCTTATAAAGTGAGCGTCGGATGATCCGATGAACGTATAATCGCGCAGGTCGGGATATTTCCTGCGTGCTTCTTTCAATCCTGTCCTTCGGGATATTTCAAGGGCGTCAAAACGAATATCAGGTGGAATAAAGCCCAACTGCCCCAGGACACTGAAACTCTCACGGTCAATGTGTGCGGCAATGGCTATTCCGCCAAAGCTGTGAACGATTTCGACTGTCTCCTGAAGAGAAATCATAGTGGAACCTATCAGCAGCCTGTCATTGAATCCTTCCACCTCATCAGATTCGTTTACGATTGCCTGACACCCGAATATCTCTTCCCTGTTGGTGCCGGGAAGGGAGGCATATACGACCTTCTGAAGCTGTAACAGATTATCGATGTTTTCAAAGAGCGCGATAACATGGACCTCTTCCCTGCTTGTTATCTCCATTCCTGGGAAGATATGGAGCGGCTTTCCCCGGGATGCCTCGATTACATACCGTACGTTCTCGGACGCGTTATGATCGCATATTCCGATAACATCGAGCCCGCTGTCGAGTGATTTTTCAACCAGGGCAGAGGGGTACATGTCCAGATCGGCGCAGGGAGAAAGACATGTATGTATGTGAAGATCGCACTTAAGCCCCTTTAACATGGATATGCACCCAAACAAGCACCCGGAACCGGATAAATCACAATGCCAGTTTTTCTTTTTCCGAGTTTATCTTTCCACATGCCGTGGACGGCGTCAGACCCGCTACGCGTTTATCAAATCATATATCCTGCCGGTAATCTCAAATCCGGAGAGTTTGGTTACCAGAAGAGGTATCCCCTCCCGGGAGGCCTTTTCAACGGTATCCTTATCAGGTTCTTTTCCGAGAACGAGGATAATCCCCGCATGCTCTTTCAGCACGCTTACCGCCACTATATTCTGGTGTGACTGGCAGGTAATCCATACGTCACCCTCTCTGCTGTTCGCCATGACGTCACTCAGAAGATCACCCACGTATCCACCGGACACCTCCCTGTCCAGTTTGTCCCCGCCGCACATTACTCTGAGGTTCAGTTTTTCTACCAATAAAGTCAAATTCATTGCACATCACCTGTTGATTGATATCTTGAGCAAGGTTCCTTTGCTTGTCTCGGATAATATCTCGAAACTGTCGGAACAGTTCTTTATATTGAAAAGACCCATGCCGGCTCCGAACCCCATCTCTCTTATGCGGTCATCAGCAGTGGAATATCCCTGCTGCATTGCCTTCTCAATATCGGTTATGCCGGGCCCGCTGTCCTGTATATTGATCAATATGCTGTCATCTGTAACACGGATGCTGATATTCCCCCGCCATGCATATGATATTATGTTTACTTCCGACTCATAGATTGCAATGGCGGTTCTTCTCAAGACGTCGCCCGCTATACCGAGCCCCTTTAACAGCCTTTTTATTTCGATGGAGATCTTGCCGGTATCATCGAAATTTCCACCCTCGACAGGGAAAGAGAATTTATATTCCTGGTTCATAACGGAACAACACTTCCAGGACCTTCGATTTTTCTGATACAACCTACTATCCCGTTGGCGTATAATCTTCCCGATGTTTCAAAGAGAATGTATTTTGTTGAAAGAACGGGTATGCCCAGTTCTTCGGCCAGCGTGATCGTTTCATCAGGGGGAATCTTCCCTCTGACTATAAGGATTGCAGAATTATCCACGATGCTTGCGATTCTTACAATCTGTGGATTCGTAAGTCCGGTGATCATTATACTCCCCGGTTTTGCAAAGGCGAGGACATCGCTCATCAGGTCTGCACTGAAGGCGGTGGTTACTTCTGTGTCTAAATGTTCTTCTCCTGCCAGGACTCTGGCATCCAGCAGTTCTTTTATTTTAAGAAGGGTCATTTCTCTGTTCCCTCCCGGGAATACATCTTCCAAGTCCCAGGGAAATAATCCAGAATTCAAAACTTCGAAGCAGGAAAATGCTTCCTGCCTTTCGAAATCGATTTCCCCTAACACAAGGTTGAAGGCGTGTCAATGTTTTTGATAATTTTCAGGCATAGATTTTTTTCTTGACAACCCCGATTTTATTGCTTATGAGAGATGTGACTCGCAGTCATATTTTGACCTTTGTTCAGCGAGCATGGAAACGAGATCGGGAGTACAATGATTGGTGTTAGGTAAACGGAGAGAGAGGGAAAGAGAGAAGAGAAGGAGAACTATCCTCAGGGCTGCCAAGAGGTTGTTCTTTAAACAGGGGTCCAGTCCTGTAACCGTTTCAGATATTGCAAAAAAGGCTGAATTAAGCAAGGGGGCGATTTATCTATATTTCAACAGTAAGGAAGAGATATGTGCTCAGATACTGCTGGATGACATCAAGAGATTTCACGGAGAAGTCCTTCCCATGTTCGAGGGGGGGGAGAGTGCGTCAGAGGTATTGATCGGCTTTACCCGCATGTATATGGATTTTTTCCTGAAGGACAAGGAGTTGTTCAGGATACTGATGAATTTCATGTTGTATGCCGGCAGTCAGAATCTGTCGGATCGTACAAACAGAAGAATTATCCTGGAAACAAACAGGGCAATCTCTGTTACTGAAAATATATTCCAATATGGGATCGACAGAGGGGAATTTCTTCTCAGAAGAGAAGATGTAAGGACAACGAGGAATTCCCTCTGGGGAATGCTTAACGGTATAATTTCCCTTCACCTGTTTGTCGGCAAGGAGTCAACCAGAGAAGAGAGGATACGTTCAGGTGTTAATGGATGCTTGAATATTTTCATAAAAGGCCTAAAAAAATCTGAATGAGGAGGTTGTAGAACTATGGGTAACACACTGGTTAACATGAGGGACCAGAGGTTCATTTTGTTTGAGCAGCTGGGTATCGAGGATCTTTTTGCTGCCGAGAAATATGCCGATTATTCGCAGGAAGTAGTTGACATGATGTTGAACGAGGCAGAGAAGATGGCCGTGGATGTCATTCTTCCTACTTATGATGTAGGTGACAGAGAAGGCGCTGTTTTCGCCGACGGGAAGGTCACTGTTCCCGCCATTTTCCACAGTGCCCTTAAAAAGTTTAATGAGGCGGGCTGGAACTGTGCGCCTGCGGACCCGGAAGTGGGAGGGCAAAACCTGCCTCTATGTGTGTGGAGCGCCTGTACGGAACTGTTTGATTCGGCAAATTTCGCATTTATGATGTATCCGGGATTAACCACGGGAGCTGCCGTATTGGTCGCAAAGTACGGTACGGAAGAACAGAAGAACACCTATATGTACAAGATGTTTTCAGGCGAGTGGGGCGGCACCATGTGTCTGACAGAGCCGGGCGCGGGAAGTGACGTGGGGGCCACGAGGACGACCGCGAAGAGACTGCCCGACGGCAGCTTCAGTATCGAGGGTACGAAATCTTTTATCTCCTGCGGTGACAACGATATCTATCCCAATATCATCCATCCCGTTCTTGCCAGGATCGAAGGTGATCCTCCGGGTACAGGCGGAATTTCGATCTTCATCATTCCGAAATTCAAGGTAAACGAAGACGGCAGCGTGGGTGAATCCAACGATGTCATCACGGGCGGTATCGAGCACAAGATGGGAATCAAGGCATCCTCAACCGCCACTCTGAACTTTGGTGAAAACGGGAAGTGTATCGGTTACCTCCTCGGTGAAGAGCGCACAGGTATGAAGGTTATGTTCAATATGATGAACGAAGCCAGGCTCGAAGTGGGAATGCAGGGTCTCGGCCATGCGACGGCCTCACTGGAGCACGCCGTACAGTATGCGAAGGAGAGAATCCAGAGCAAGCATATCATGACGATGGCCATACCCGATGCACCGGCCATTCCGATCATTCAGCATCCCGATATCAGACGTTCACTCCTCTGGATGAAATCTCATGTGGAAGGCATGAGGTCGATGAACTACTTTGCCAGTTTCTGTATCGATATGGAAGAGACGGTGACCGACGAGGCGGAGAGGGCGAAATGGAAAGGTTTTGTCGAGATCCTCACACCGGTCATCAAGGCATACTGCTCCGACAAGGCGTGCGAGATCTGCTCACTCGGTATGGATGTCTACGGCGGTTACGGATACATTCAGGAATATCCGATGGAGCAGTATGCGAGAGACTGCAAAATTTCCACCCTCTATGAGGGGACGAACTACATCCAGGCTCTCGATCTGGTTGGCAGGAAGATGGGTGCCAACAGAGGAATGAATGTGATGAATCTGTTCGGGCTGATTGATGCCGACATTAAAAAGGCCAAGGAGAACGAAGAGATGAAGGCTTATGTCACACATCTCGAGGATGCCTACAATGCAGTGGTAGGCGTCGCGATGCAGTTTGCCGCATGGGGCAAGAGCTCCAGCGTATTGCTGCCCGTACTGAATGCGAGGCCCTTTCTGATGATCCTCGGAGACCTTGCTGTCGGATGGCAGCTTTTTCAGGCGGCAGTTATAGCTTCCGGAAAACTGGACACCATGTATGCCGAAGTTGGAGCGGAGGGTTCCATATCAAAGAAGCGTGCTCTGGCCCGTGAAAATGGTGATGCCGCTTTCTATCAGGGTAAACTCGCATCGGCAAAGTACTTTGCGTGCAACGTTCTTCCGACGATTGAGGGCAGGTGCAAATGTATTGCGCTGGGCGATAAGACCCCCATCGAGATGCTGGAGGATTCTTTCGCGGTGTAATGTAATGAGGATAAATTAATTAAGGCGCCTCGATCTTTGGTGCCTGAGCAAGGAGGAATGATATGTCGTATGAAATTAAGAAAGCCGCCATTATAGGGGCGGGGGTTATGGGTGCCACTATAGCCGCTCAGATGACCAATGCGGGAATCGAGTGTGTCATGCTGGACATTGTGCCTCCCTTTGATCCAAGTGAAGCGGATCTGAAAAAGGGTCTCACAAAAGAGAGCAAGGCGTGGCGAAACAGTTTCGCGGTAAAAGGATTGAACGGCGCGGTGAAATCAAAGCCTGCCAGTTTCTACTCAAAGAAGAATGCGTCGATGATCACAATCGGCAATCTTGAAGATGACCTTGGTCTCTTGAAAGATGTTGATTTTCTTCTCGAGGTTGTCGTGGAGAATCTGAAGATCAAACATGAGCTCTTCGCAAAAGTGGAGAAGGCGATAAAACCGGATTGTATTATAGCCACCAATACTTCCGGTCTTCCGATCAAGGAAATATCGGGAAAGATGAGCGCGAAGAATAAAGAGCGTTTTCTCGGAGTTCACTTTTTTAACCCTCCTCGTTATATGAAGCTTGTTGAGGTGATTCCCGGTGAGACTACAAAGAAGGAAATTGTCGACTATATGACCTATTTCCTTGAGAATGTTGTTGGTAAAGGCGTTGTTGTCTGTAAAGACGTCCCCAATTTCATAGCAAACCGTATCGGTGTCTATGATATATCAAACGCGGTCAAGACAATGCTCGACAAGGAACTGACAATACCGGAACTGGACGCCATTATTGCCAAGGTTCTTGGCAGACCCGGTTCCGCGATCTGCGGAACGATCGACCTTGTCGGCATAGATACTGGCTATCATGTCATGAAAAATCTTGTTGAAGCTGTCCCGAACGATGAGATGGTAAAAACCTTTGCACCGCCTGAGTTCATGGACAAGATGATGGAAAACAAATGGCTCGGTAACAAGACCAAAGGAGGGTTCTACAAGAGGACAAAGAACGAGAAGGGTAAAAGGGTCAAACTGGCGCTTGACTATAATACGATGGAATATGTTCCATTCAAGAAAGCAAAATATGAATCAGTCAAAGACGCCAGCAAGACAGAAGGCGGTTTCGATGCTAAATTAAAAGCCCTCTTCTACTCGGAAAAAGATATTGCCGGTGAGGTTGTAAGGGAATATCTCTGCAAGAACTTTATTTATTCCGCGAATCGTATCCCCGAGATATGCGATACCGTTTACCAGATAGACAATACCATGAAGTGGGGCTACAATCACAAGAATGGCCCCTTTGAGACATGGGATGCTGTCGGGGTGAAGGAATCGGTAGAGGTGATGAAGACCCTGAAGTTGAAGGTTCCCAAGAAGATCACCGACATGCTGAAGAAAGGTGACTCCTTCTATCTCACAAAAGAAGACGGTAAATACTACTACGACTTCGACAAGAAGGATTATGTGAAGATGGGAGATAATCCGAAGATTATCCTTCTGCCCGATCTTAAAGCGAAGAACAAGGTGATCAAGAAAAATGCCGGCGCTTCCCTCGTGGACATAGGTGACGGTGTAGCCTGTCTTGAATTCCAGACAAAGATGAACGCTATCGATGGCGATATTATTTCCATGATTGAAGATAGCTGTGATATTGTAGAAAAGGATTTTGCGGGCATGGTAGTTGCCAATCATGCCACTAACTTTTCAGTAGGAGCAAATATATTTCAGATTCTTATAGCAGTGCAGAATACTGAATGGGATATTCTCGACAAACTGATACATGACCTGCAATACGCCAACATGAAGATGAAATATCTGGAAAAACCGGTCGTCACTGCTCCGGCGGGCATGGCTCTAGGCGGTGGCTGCGAGGTATCCATGCATGGTCAGAGATGCCAGCCCTGCGGCGAGACCTATATGGGCCTCGTTGAGGTCGGTGTCGGCGTGATCCCCGCGGGTGGTGGTTGTAAGGAGCTGATGGTGCGCTGCACGGAAGGGCTGCCGGATGGTACCGCTGAGATCTTGAACATGCAGCCGATTTATGAGAAAGTTCTCATGAATATCGGACAGGCAAAGGTGGCCACCAGTGCGATGGAGGCAATGGAACTCGGTTACATCAGAAAGACTGAAAACATCAGCCTCAATCGTGACCATCAGATCTGGGATGCAAAGGAACTTGTTCTCTCAATGGCAAAGGCTCATAAGAAGAAAAAACCTGATATGATTCCTGTCATGGGAGAAAGCCTGATGGGTATTGCTCATGCCGTCCTGTACAATATGAAAAAAGGTAACTACATGTCAGAATACGACGAGCATGTGACAATGAAACTTGCATGGGTCCTTTCCGGTGGTCAGTGTATGGAAGGCACCTTCGTTACTGAGGATGCGATTCTTGAGCGTGAGAGGGAGGCTTTTCTCAGTCTTGCCGGTGAGCAGAAGACGCAGGATCGTATTATGCACATGCTGACGAGAGGAAAACCACTGCGTAACTAAAAAAATATACTATTTATTGCTGACACTGGCCATAATCCAATGGCCGGGTCAGTAATAGATGACAAGGAGGATTATTATGCGAGATGCTGTTATTGTCGAAACAGTAAGAAGTCCGGGAGGACGTTATAAAAGGGGAGCCCTTGCGCAGACCAGGGGTGACGAGATAGGGATTCAGGTTCTGAAGGGATTGATGGCAAGGGTTCCGCAGGTCAAGCATGAAGATGTTGATGACGTGATCTGTGGTTGCGCCTTTCCCGAAGCCGAGCAGGGTATGAACCTTGGCCGGGTTATAGCGCTTGGTGCAGGATTTCCCGTAACCACGTCGGGTATGACTGTAAACCGGTTTTGCTCCTCCGGTATTCAGGCGATCGCCGATGCCACGGCAAAGGTCATGGCCGGCTGGTCCGATATCATTGTGGCAGGCGGGTGCGAAACCATGTCGCGCATTCCGATGGGCGGCTGGATATTCCGTCCGCATCCCGACTGGGGAGACCTTCCGATGACCTATGTCTCCATGGGTATTACTGCGGAAAACGTCGCGTCCGATTATGGAATCACCCGTGAGGAACAGGACAAAATGGGCCTCGAAAGCAATCGGAGGGCCTATGAGGCGATTCAGAAGGGATACTGGAAAGATCAGATTGTCCCGATTGAAGCATGGAAATACGGCAAGGATAAAAGCGGACAGTGGATTAGGACAACAAAGACATTCGATATGGATGACGGCGTAAGATGGCCTTCAACGATGGAGAATATGGCGAGACTGAAATCGCCCTTCAAACAGGGTGGTTCGGTAACGGCGGCGAACTCATCACAGATGACCGATGGTGCCGCTTTCACGATGGTCATGTCAGCTGAAAAGGCAAAGGAACTGAAGCTGAAACCGATTGCCAGACTAACCCATTATGCAGTTGCGGGGAACAATCCGGAAGAGATGGGTGTCGGTCCACGGTATGCCATTCCGAAGGTACTCAAGCTTGCCGGATTAAAGACCGACGATATCGATCTCTTTGAGATCAACGAGGCTTTTGCCTCCCAGGCACTTTACTGTTGCAGGGAGCTGGGGCTCACCGAGAGATACTGGGCAGGCGATATCAACCCGAATGGCGGCGCGATCGCGATTGGTCACCCCCTGGGATGCACCGGTGCGAAGCTGACATGCCAGATGCTGAACGAGCTGAAGAGACGTAAGCTGAAAAGAGGAGTTGTCTCCATGTGTATCGGCGGTGGTATGGGCGCAGCCGGCATCTATGAGATGCTGTAGGCCATAAAGATTGTATTAAATCTGAAAAAGCCATGGTCCTTGTGACCATGGCTTTTTTGCTTTATAATAGCAACTGTTCGGGTTGTTTATCTGAAGACTGAAGGGCGTTGATAATTGAACCCGGCCTCACAAATGTGATATAAACAGCGGAGGAAAAAAATAAGAGGGAGTAATGACTATGAAAATGGGTGCAATCCAGTTTGAGCCGCTGTTTGGCGAGGTAGGGAAAAATCTTGAACTGGCCCGGAGTCTGATCATGAAGTCTGACGCGGATCTCCTGGTCCTTCCGGAACTGTTCAATACCGGGTATGTGTTCACATCAAGGGAGGAGACGATTTCCCTCTCGGAAGAGATTCCGGATGGCATGACAACACAGATGCTGTGTGATGTGGCGAAAGAAAAGGGCATCTTCATTGCGGGTGGTCTCGCCGAGAAGAGCGGAGACAGGATATTCAATTCGGCTGTCCTTGTTTCCCCTGATGGTTACGTTGGAAGATACAGAAAGGTGCACCTCTTCTTTGAAGAAAACCTCTGGTTTGATCCCGGAGATGAGGGGTTCAGTGTCTATGACGCGGGCGTGTGCAAAGTGGGGATCATGATATGCTTCGACTGGTTTTTCCCCGAATCGATGCGCGTGCTGTCGCTCATGGGTGCAGATATAATCTGTCATCCCTCAAATCTGGTACTTCCCTTCTGCCAGGATGCCATGAAAACGAGGTGTCTCGAGAATCATGTCTTTGCAATAACCGCAAACAGGACCGGAACTGAGAGCAGGGGAGGGAGATCCCTTCGTTTTACCGGAGGGAGTCAGGTAACCGCACCTGATGGCAGGGTTCTCTGCCGCGTCGGTGAAGCAACCGAGGAGGTCGGTATTGTGGAAATTGACGTCAACGAGGCTCGTAGCAAGAAAGTTAACGAATACAATGATCTTTTCAAAGACAGAAAGCCCGGTTACTACAGTATTTTAACTGAGAGTGATCGATAAATTACTCTCTGCAGTCATAACGATCAGCCGTCTGTGACTATTTTTGAGAAATCGGCGACCCTGTGAAAGAGTTTTGATATTTCTTCCAGAAGTGACAGCCTGTTAAATCTTATCTCTTCGTCCTCTGCCATAACCATAACTTCATCGAAGAAGGTGTCAATCGGTTTTCGGAGGGTTGCCATCTCGGACAGGGCGTCGCTGTATCTGCCTTCGTCTATGCACCCATTTGCCCGTTCCCTTATATCGGAAAATGTATGATAGAGGTTGGCTTCAGCGCTCGAATCAAAGACAGCCGCGTCGACGGAACCGCCTTCGAAACCCTTCAGGATATTCACAACTCGTTTGAAGGCAATAGCCAGCGGTTCGAAATCAGGATGTTTCTTGAATGCCTCCATGGCCTCTATCCTTTTCAGGGACTGGACGATGTCGGATACACCCTCTGAAAGTACGGAGTCAACTACATCATATGAATATCCCTGAGATATCAACTGATTCTCAAATCTTCCCTTCAGGAAATTTATGACATCTGATTTTGTCTCTTCCGGTGTTCTCTTCAACTTTCCGGCAAGGATCGATATACTTTTATCCACCAGTTCGTCAAGCTCAAGACGATAGTTTCTGTCTATGATAATATTGATAATACCGAGGGCCTGCCGTCTCAGGGCGTAAGGATCGGCGGTTCCGGTGGGGATCAGGCCCACGCCGAAACATCCGGTGATTGTATCCATCTTGTCGGCTATACTGACGATGGAGCCTTCGTCTGTTCCCGGGAGGTCGCCTCCGGCGGAAACGGGTAGATAATGTTCATAAATTGCCTTTGCCACGATGGGATCTTCGCCCTGTATCAGGGCATACTCTCTCCCCATTATCCCCTGGAGTTCAGCAAATTCACATACCATCCGGGTTTCCAGATCGGCCTTGCAGAGCAATGTAACCCGGTCGACCGGCTGCACGATCTGAGGCTTTATCTTTTGCGTAATGTATGACGCGAGGCCCCTGAACCGCATGACCTTCTCATAGGATGTACCCAGAAGGGTGTGGAACATGACATCCTTCAGGTCTTCCAGCCGGTTTTCGAGAGGGATTTTCTGATCCTCTTCAAAGAAGAAGCGGGCGTCTGCGAGCCGTGCCCTTATGACCTTTTCATTGCCGCGTGCCACCACCGAAGGATCTCTGGCCAGCGTATTGTTGACAGTGATGAAATATGGGAGCAGGTCGCCATGCGCGTCGACAACGGGGAAGTATTTCTGGTGTTTCATCATGGTGGTAGTCAGTACCTCTTTGGGAAGCTTCAGATATTCTCTGTCGAAGCTTCCGCGTACCACGGATGGATATTCAACGAGAAAGCTTACTTCGTCCAGCAGCTCCTCGTTTTTAAAGACAAACCCGGAGACATCTTTGGCGGCCTTTTCCGATTCGTCTAATATGATATTTTTCCTTTCGCCGGGGTCCACCACAACGAAGCGTTCTTTTATCTTCTCAAGATAGTTTTCAAGGCAGTTGACCTCGAATGGTTCCGGAGCCATGAATCTGTGGCCACGGCTGGTGTTACCGCTGGTTATGTTTTCTATCGAAAACGGAATGATCTCATCCCCGAAGAGAGCCAGTATCCAGTGAACCGGTCTCGCGAAACGTATATCCAGATCCATCCAGCGCATCGATTTCCGGAAGGGGATGGACATAATGAATCGCGGCAGGAGATCTGTCAGAATGGTCGTTGTGTCTTCGCCGGTAATTTTTTTCCGCGAGCAGATCTGCTTTCCCTTTGGAGTCTCTATTATTTCCAGCTCGGAGACATCTATTCCCTGTCCCCTGGCGAAGCCGATGGCCGCCTTCGTGGGTTTACCACCTTCATCAAATGCCACTTTCGTTGAAGGCCCCACTTTTTCCAGGAGCTGGTCCTCTTGTCTTTCGTCTACATCCTTCACTGACAGGAGAAGCCTTCTCGGTGTGCCCATTGTTTTTATGCGACCGTGTCCGATACGGTTTTCAGAAAACTCCTTTGTGATGATTCTCTCCATATCCTTCAGCGCTTTCGCCATGAAGGCGGCGGGGATTTCTTCTGTTCCTATTTCCAGCAATAATTCTTTGGCCATGAGAAAAATAACTCCTGCGTTAACTCCTGTTGAACTTTCCGGTAAGGGGATATCCCATCTCTTCTCTCTGTTTAACGTATCCTTCGGCGCTGAGGCGCGCGAGATTTCTGACTCTTCCGATATAACTTGTGCGCTCATTCACGCTTATGGCGCCCCGTGCGTCCAGTATGTTGAATGCGTGCGAACACTTCAGACAATAGTCGTATGTGGGGAGAACCAGACCCTTCTCCGCGGTTTTTATCGATTCTGCCTCGTACATATCGAAGAGTTTTCTCAGCATGTCGATGTCGGCCTCTTCGAACTGGTAAGTGGAAAATTCAACTTCACTTTTGTGGTGAACATCTCCATATTTTATCCCATGTCCCCATTCAAGATCGTATACATTATCGATTTCCTGAAGATACATGGCGATTCGTTCTATGCCATATGTTATCTCGACACATATTGGGTGCAGATCTATTCCGCCGACCTGCTGGAAGTATGTGAACTGTGTAATCTCCATGCCGTCGAGCCAGACCTCCCAGCCCAGTCCCCAGGCGCCGAGGGTGGGCGATTCCCAGTCATCCTCCACGAATCTTATGTCGTGGGCGAGCGGATCTATGCCGAAACTCTTCAGAGAATCAAGATAAAGGTCCTGAATGTTGAGTGGAGAGGGTTTCATTATCACCTGGTACTGGTAATAATGCTGGAGTCTGTTCGGGTTTTCGCCGTATCGGCCATCGGTGGGCCTGCGTGACGGTTCCACGTAGGCGACATTCCACGGTTCCGGACCGAGCGCTCTTAGAAAAGTCGCCGGGTTGAAAGTGCCGGCACCCACTTCTATATCATAGGGTTGCTGTACAATACACCCCTGATCGGCCCAGTATTTTTCCAGGGCGAATATCAATTTCTGAAAGGTCACTTTTACCTCCTTGGACTTAAATGCGTGGGAAAACTATCATTAAGGGGGGATAACTGTCAAGAAGCAAAGTAGCAAAGGCTCAGAGGCACAGAGAAAAAATGCTGGTTTGTGCCTTCGGCAAAACCAGACTAAATTATTTTCCTGATTTCATCCAGTACCTGCAGAGACTTTGGCTCTCTTCCGAGGATGTGGCGTATGAAATATCTTAAGATATGCCTGCTTTCTTTAAGGGCGTTTTCTGACAATACCAGCCTGTGTATCCGGTCTGTTTCTGTTTGTTTCCCCATGAGGAGTGTCTTGAGAGTCCCGATGGACACCGGTATGCAGTTCTGGTCGTCTCCTCCGCACAGCGAACACCGTATGCCGCCCCTTGTAGCGTCGAAGAATGAGGCGTTTATTTTATCGAGTGGCGTATTGCAGATTATACATTTTTCCAGCACAGGTTCATATCCTGAAAGCATGAGCAGGCGCAGCTCGAAAAATCTCGCTGTCTCTTCCACGCTGTTTCCTGTTTCCAGAAGCTTCAGGAAGTCGTTCAAAAGCCGGAAAATGCCGGCGTTTTTCTTACCTTCCACAGTAAAATGATCTGTGAGATCAATCATATATGATGCGGTCATGGTTTTTTTCAGATCAGACCTGATCCCCGGGTAATGATTGATTACATCGCAGTTTTCTATGATGGCCAGATCACTTTCGCTCCTTCTGGAAAAAAGCAGTATGGAATGGGAGAATGGCTCGATAGCGTTGGAAAATCTTTTTTTGCTCCGCCTGGCCCCTTTGGCAATTCCCCTGAGTTTACCGAATTCTCTGGTAAAGAACGTAACGATACGGTCAGATTCTCCATAGTTAAGAAAACGAAGGACAAAAGCCTCCGTCTTGAAGGAAGGCCTTTTCATGTCAGCAATTTCAGGAATATGGTTGCGAGGCCCAGGAAGGCAAAGAACCCGAACGCGTCCGTGAAGGCCGTTACAAAGATATGGGAGCCCAGAGCGGGATCAGCCTTCAGCCACTTCAGGCTCAGGGGGATCAATGTTCCTATCAGTGTACCCGCGAACACATTGATTATCATCGCAAGACCAAGCACCAGCCCCAGTACAGGCATTCCCTTCCAGAGATATGCTATGACACCGATGACAACGCCAACTGCCACGCCGTTGAAAATTCCGACGACAATCTGATTATAGAGCGCCTTCTTCGAATTTTCGAAGGTGACTTCACCGAGTGCCATTCCTCTAACTATCAGGGTAAGCGTCTGACTGCCGGCATTTCCTCCGATGGCGGCTACCACCGGCATAAAAACGGCGAGTGCAATTACCATCTGTATCGTGTTTTCAAAGAATCCTATAACCAGCGCCGATGCGAGCGCCGTCAGAAGATTGAGATACAGCCAGGGGAGTCTTTTCTTTATGGACTCGCCGGGATCATTGAAAATGTTGTCATCTTCGTCAAGGCCGGCAATCCTGTAGATATCCTCAGAAGTTTCCTCCTCCATGACGTCAACAATGTCATCTACTGTGATTCTTCCCAGGAGCTTATTGTTACTGTCTACGACGGGAAGGTCAACAAGATCGTACTTTTCAAACATCCTTGCGACTTCTTCCTGGTCCACATCAACATTTACGCTCGGTATAGCCTTGTCGATGGCTTCTATGACGGGGCTGTTTCGCTTGGATGTGATCAGTCTCTGGAGTGGAATAGCGCCAACGAATTTTTCATCTCTGTTCACAACAAATACGTTATATACGTTTTCAATCTCATCCGATGCCTGTACCACAGCACTCAAGGCATTGTTAATCGTGGCGTTTGAGTGAACCGAAACCAGCTCCGACTGCATGATACCGCCGGCCGTGTCTTCTTCGTATTTCAGGAGATTTTTGAGGCCCCGCGATTCGTCGGGTTCTATCCCGTCAAGGACAGTCCGCGCCTGGTCTTCAGACAGTTCGGCGATAACGTCCGCCGCGTCATCCGAGTCCATCTCGTCGATGATCTCGGTAAGTTTCTTGTCTGATATATCTTCAAGGATCTGTTCCCGGGATGCATCGCTTAGTTCAGGTATAACTTCGGATGCCTTCTCCACGTCGAGGAGAGAAAACAGATGGATCTTTTCCTGCTCCTCGAGATTGTCAATAAGGTCGGCAATATCGGCCGGGTGGAGACTTGAAAACAGGTCGATAATGTCGAACTCCCTGTTCAAACGAATCCAATCCTTTAATTGACCGAGATGTTTTGTCTCTTCTTCCCTTTGTTTTTTCATGATAAGCACCAGTTCGATAAACTAAAACTGCATTTGTTACCACGTCTTAGAAATCAGGGCAAGACCGAAATAGAACCCTGTTTCCCATTGCCGGCAGGATGGGTGAGAGACAGGGTGTATTTCTACAAAAAGCTCCCTCTCCTTTGATGGGAGAGGGTTGGGGGTGAGGGTGATAAAAGTGATTTAAAGCTCGGAGTCCGCGTACCTGATGTCTCCTCCGACTATGGTCATGACCGCTTTTCCCTTGAGTTCCCAGCCGTTAAAGGGGCAGTTGCGTCCCTTCGAACGGAATTTATCCGCGTCAACAGTCCATGTCTTGTTCATGTCTATAACTGTAATATCGGCATCGGAGCCTGTTTTCAATGAACCCCTGGGTATCTTCAATATGGTGGCGGGTCTTACACTCATTTTTTCTATGAGCTGGTTTATTGTAAGAATGCCGGCATGTACCAGTTTTAAAGAAAGAGACAGGGATGTTTCCAGTCCAATAATGCCGTTCGCGGCATACTCAAATTCCACATCCTTTTCG
>Ga0222684_1000070_pt1 | contig 26010 bp, 24 predicted proteins | sample AntAcemetage1075_FD_181150 | JGI IMG/M metagenome (GOLD analysis project Ga0222684, IMG submission 181150) | Saline water microbial communities from Ace Lake, Antarctica - #1075 | ecosystem: Environmental > Aquatic > Non-marine Saline and Alkaline > Saline | place: Antarctica: Ace Lake...
TTTTGATCTTGTGCTGGCATGGATGCACATCTGGAGCCTGACGATTACGAAACCCAAACTGAAGAGCCTTGCCGGCAATTCCACAGGCGATGAACTGAACAATGTTCTTGCCGAAGACAGGGAATCGGCCTTTTATTACGGCAAGATCATGGCATCGGAGTTCTGGCTTGCCACGGAATTCCCAAAGTATTCTGGAAAAATCAGTGCTATTTTTCGCAGTGAGAAGGTGAAGATCTCAGCGGCATGTTTTTGAGCGAAGAAGGCTGATTTTGTACGACTTTGTCAGATTTATAAAGTCGGTAATTCCAATAAAATAGAATAACATACAGAAAGAAGGTTTATTATGAGCTGGCATGAGGAATACCAACGGAAACTGGTTGACGGAACGCTGGTGTCCTCTATCGTGCCCGATTTACCGTCCGGGACACCTGTTACCGTTCCGAGGTCATTTGCGGATTACGTAATAACGGAATACGGAATCGCGCATCTGAAGTAAAAGACGAGGAGAGAACGCGCCGAGGCATTGATCAATATTGCCCACCCGGATTTAAGAGGAGAACTGCGCGACAGCATGAAAACCCATTTCTATCCTGCCGTGGAGAAAAAAGCAGTTGTTAATCATTAGGGAGTATTTCCGATTAGTTGCAGGTGGTCTGGACTCCGGTTTCCGCCGGAATGAAGACCTGTTACGAGCGTTTCAAACGGGTGCGATCCTGTTAATGAAACAGAAAATGGAGGATATAAGATGGAGGTGTATGGAAAAGAGAAAGACCTGAACGCCTTTTTCGGGCTTGTATCCGAAAGGCAGGAGCGCGTAAAGCAGGCGTCGCCATTGCCGGATATGGAAGATCCAATAGGCGATCTGTCACGGATGCTTCACCCGGAGGGGATGCAGCTCGTTGTCAGTGCTGTCAGGGATGAGACTCCTTCAGTGAAGACGTTTCGTCTCGAGCCTGCCGCTGGATCCGGTGTAGGGCTGCCGGTCTTTCGTCCAGGGCAGTACGTAAGTCTCAAGGCAAAGATCGGTGACGCATGGATAACCAGACCCTATTCCATTTCGTCTTCTTCCTGTGACGCATTATCTTCAGGCTATTATGAGCTGACGATCCAGAAAAAAGAGGGAGGTTTCCTCACGGGACATATATGGGATCTCTGGAAAAATGGCACTGTTGTTGATATGTCCGGGCCGCATGGGAATTTTTATTATGATTCCCTCCGTGACAGTCTTGATATGGTTGCCATTGCAGGGGGGACCGGAATAACCCCGATTCGCTCCATGGTCCGCCAGATGTTCGCCGGGGACCTTGATATGAGGATAACCCTGCTGTATGGAATACGAACGCCCGATTGCGCGGTTTTCTCAAAAGAATTTGATATGTACGCCGCAAGAGAGCCAGAGAGATTCAGGGTCGTCTATGTGTGCAGTGAGCCGGATAACACGTGGAGAGGTCCGTCGGGTTTCATAACCGCCTCGTGTATAACGGAGAATACTGGGGATGTGAAGGGGAAGACCTTTTTCGTGTGCGGGCCCCGGGAGATGTATAGATTCCTTGACAGGGAGCTGGAAGCGCTGGATGTCCCGCGAAGACGGATCAGACAAGAGGCTTCCGGCGAACCGTTTGATGTCACGTCGGAACCCGAATTTCCCGGCGAAACAAAGGACAGGACGTTTTCGGTTGTGGTTCGGATGGGAAACGAGGTCAGGACCATATCCGCAAAGGGAGTGGATACACTCCTCGTATCTCTCGAAAAGGCGGGTATTGGTCCGGATTCACAGTGTCGTTCCGGCGAGTGCGGTCTGTGCCGGTCACTCCTCATGGCCGGGAATGTTTTTGTAAGACCCGACGGGGATGGCAGGAGGGCGGCTGACAGGAAATTCGGGTATATCCATCCCTGCTCATCCTATCCCGTCTCCGATCTCGAGATCAGGATTCCCCTGACCGGCGGTGTTGTGGCGGGTGGAAATGGGGGCAGTTCCGGGATTCTAACGCGGGAGGGACAACGATATGAATAAAAATATAAAAAGCAACCTGCATTTCGATTCGTATTACGATGCGGTGGTGATCGGCGCGGGGAATGGGGGCCTTTCCGCTGCCCTGCAGTTATCCCTCGATAATGCAAAGGTTCTCCTGCTCGAGCAGCACAACCTGCCGGGCGGTTTTGCCACCAGTTTTGTGCGGGGGCGTTTCGAGTTTGAGCCATCCCTTCACGAATTATCAAATGTGGGGTCCGAGCAGGATAAAGGCTTCATGAGGAAGTTCCTGCAGGATAAGGGAGGGGTGGATGTCGAATTCATGCCTGTTCCGGAGGCGTATCACCTGATCCTGAGCGATGAGGACATTAACATAAAGATCCCCTTCGGAATCGAGAAATTCACAGATACGATCGCCGCGGCAGTGCCGGGGAGCCGAAAATCCATTGAAAGATACATGCAGATATGCAGGGAGACACTCGGCGCCATAGCCTATATAAGCAGGATGAACGGCATGCCCGATCCCAAGGTTCTGACGGAGGAATATCCATCCTTTATGGTAACGGCGGGATATACTGTAAAACAGGTGACAGATACCTTCGGGATACCGGACAGGGCGCTGGACATGATATATCCCTACTGGTGTTATCTCGGCATTCCGGTCAACCGGCTGTCTTTTACCATATGGGCGCTGGTACTCTATAACTACATACTGAAAGGGGCATATATCCCTCGTCATACGTCGCACGGCATGTCCGCGGCCATCGACGCGAGGATCAGAGAACTGGGCGGAAGGACGGAGTACAGCACAAGGGTGACGAAGATTCTTGTGGAGGACGGCCGGGTTGCCGGTGTGGAAACTGCCGCCGGTGAGCGCATCGGCACAGATTATGTGATAGCTAACCTGTCTCCGAATATTGTCTATGGCAGGCTCGTTGATGACAGGCGCAAGGTTCCCGAAGATGCGTACAGACTGGTTAATGCCAGGAAGATCGGCGCCAGCGCCTTTGTAGTGTATCTCGGGCTCGATGCTTCGCCGGACGAACTGGGCATTGAAAGTTACGGGTATTTCATCGGTGCCTCAATGGATACCGGGAAGGCCTATGATAACTACTTTACCTTCGAGGCGCCGGAGATGCAGGCCGCGATATGCCTGAACAGAGCGATCCCTGATTGTTCTCCTCCCGGCACCACCATTCTTTCCATGACCGCCCTGGCTGGGCCGGATACATGGAAGGATGTCAGACCGGAGAATTATGTGCGGCTCAAGCAGGAATTCGCAAAGGTGATGATTGACCAGTTCAGTGAGGCGGTCGGAGCGCCTGTATCCGACCATATTGAGGAGATCGAGATTGCCACTCCTCAAACCTTTGCGCGTTATACCGGTGCCTTCAAGGGATCCATATACGCCTACGAACAGGATCCGTGGGATTCCGTTGTGGCAAGATCAATGTCGGGGCCGCAGGAACAGTTTATAGAGGGCCTGAATTTTGCCGGCGGATTCGCTTCGATAGGACATGGTTATGAGTCATCATTCCTGTCGGGCCGCATCGCGGCGCAGATGGCACTGAAAAAAATAACAAAATAAAAAATAAAAAGGAGAAGTAAATGATAAAGACTGAAATTACTGAAATGTTCGGCGTAAAGTACCCCATTATATGCGGCGCGATGATGTGGCTGTGCAAACCTCCCCTCTGTGCGGCGATATCCAACGCCGGAGCCATAGGCGATCTTACTGCGGCCAACTATGAGACCGAAGAGGCCTTCAGGGCCGCGATACATGAAACGCGCAGCCTTACGGATAATGCCTTTACTGTGAGTGTCACCGCACTGCCGTCGCTTCGCTTTACCGGCGAGCATTACAAGATGTATCTTCGTGTTTGTGCGGAAGAACAGGTGACCGCCGTAGTGATGTCGGGTACGCCGATCGACAAGGCCTGTGGCATGGAATATATCGAGATGCTCAAGAAGGCCGGGGTCAAGATGTTTCACAAGCTGGGTTCCGTCCGCCACGCGCTTCACGCCGAAAGCGTGGGGTATGACGGAATATTCGCCGCGGGTATTGAAGAAGGGGGGCATCCCCTGAATGACGATGTCACGACTATGGTGCTTACACCGAGAATCTTGGAAGAGGTGAACCTTCCGGTAGTTACCGTGGGAGGGATCGCGAACGGCAAGACAATGGCGGCGGCCCTGATGCTGGGAGCACAGGGAGTGATGATGGCCACCCGCTTTCTGACGAGCAAGGAATGTAATATACATGACAATATAAAGAATAAACTTGTCAACAGTCAGGAACTGGATACAACACTCATCTGCAAGTCCATCGGTCTTCAGGCTCGGGCGCTGAAAAACAAGAATGTGCTTGGTGTTCTGGATCTTGAGGCAAGGGGGGCAGGTCTCGAGGAGATTATTCCCATGATTACCGGGGGACGGATATCTCAAGCTTGGGAAACAGGGGATGTTGATCTGGCTCCCATGATGGTGGGACAGTCGGTGGGCCTGGTCCACAAGATCATGACCTGCAAAGAACTCGTAGAGGGAATGATGAAAGAGGCCGAGGAGCAGATAGCCCTCGTGTCCGGGAAAATTTCAAACTAAGAAAATCGTTCAGAGATAAAAAGGGGTCAGGTCTTGCGTTTTGCCTTTTACCTGACCCCTTTTACTTATTTCCTCTCCAAACTGCTGTGACGCCGGTAGGCTCTTTTTCCTTTTTTGATTTTCTTTTCCTGTGGTGTGTTGTTTTCCTGAAACGGGTCTTTCCCGATCCAGCGGGGGGTAATCTTCTTCTTGCGGATGAGTTCACGAAGCTGGGGAAGGTCGCGCTTGGTCACAAGAGTAAAGGCCCGGCCTCTTCTCCCCATTCGCCCGGAACGACCGGTACGATGAGTATACTGTGTTCCGTCCCATGGCAAATCCCAGTTTATTATGTGAGATACGTGTGTAAAATCGAGTCCTCTTCCTGCGACATCGGTGGCAATGAGGTAGCGGAGTTTCTCTGTTTTGAAACGCCTGAATATGGAAGAGCGCTTGTTCTGGCTGAGCCCTGCGTGTATGTACTCGATATCTTTATAGTGTTTCCGCATATCACGGAATAACTTGTCAACCCTGTGCCGGGCATTACAGAAGATGATCGCCTGGCTGACATCTTCTGACTCGAGATATTTTATGAGTTCCGCTCCCTTGCGATTCGGGTGGAGATAGGAGAAGTAATGTTCGATGCTTACCGGTGCCGCCCGTTTTTTGATAAGGGAGATGTATTCGGGGTCCCGCAGATAATTATGAGAGAGCTTTACAATGTTGTCGTCCATTGTCGCGGCGAAGAGGAGCGTCTGATGTTTATTGATCATGCAGGACATGATAAACTCGACGTCCTCGAGGAACCCTTCCTTTAAGAGTTCGTCCGCTTCATCGAGGATGAAGCATTTCACGTTCGACAGATTGATAACCCCGTCATACAGAAGATCGATGAGTCGCCCGGGAGTCGCGACGAGGATATGTACCTTGTGTTTTATCTTGGCGATCTGAATCTCCTTGCTGAACCCGCCGAAGACGGCAAACGAGACTACCCCGGCCCCGGCGCCGATCTTTTCGATCTCATCCACATACTGAAGGCATAATTCACGGGTCGGGACGATTACCAGACTCTGGATGGCGTTTAGTGAGATATCGATCTTCTGAACAAGGGGAATCGAGCACGCGGCTGTCTTTCCCGATCCCGTTTCCGCGAGGGCGCAGAGGTCCTGTCCCGAGGTAATGATGGAATAGGTAGCCTCCTGAATGGGGGTCATCTCCCTGTACCCTATCTTCTCTACCGCATTGAGGATTTGTGAAGGAAGTCCAAGTTCACGGAATTTCGTGCGTTCCTTCTTTTTTTCTGCCGGGATTTTCTCTTTTGTGACGTTCCTCTTTCTCCCCGCTGGTGTTTTCTTTCTTTTCTCGACCTGGGGCACTTTTTCCTTCTCTGTTGTGTGCTGTTCCTCTTTCTTTCCTGGAATAAGCGCTGTAAGAGATTTCAGAATCTTTAATAGATCAAATTTCATGCAAGTCATCCTTTTCTGTGTGATGGTTTTTTCCTGTATCAGGGGTCACGCGGCGGACTATACCACAACTTGCCCCTTTTAACGCAGGATTATTGTAAGGATTAAGCATGGACACCCCTCTGTTTCTTTCCTGGCTATCCTGTCTTTCTAATGAAAACGGGGAGGTATCCCTGTATTTCCCTTTTAATGGGCGCTATCCCCATTTTTCATTCATTTACTTGTTTCGGAAATGACCCAAAAGTGCTAAAGCTTTTATCTATTTACAAATAAAGGCGGCGGTCATAATGGATTCATACACGCAGCAACAATTGAAAGAATTTTTATCACCACGCAATATAGCCGTTGTCGGAGCGTCACCAAACAATCAGTGGTTCGGAAACATACTGGCAAATGCCCTGAAATCGGGCTTCGAGGGACAGGTTTATCCGGTTAACCCCAGGGCGGATGAAGTACAGGGAATCAGGGCATACAGGACCATTTCCGATCTTCCCGATGGAAAGATCGATCTTGCCATTCTCCTTGTGAAGAGCTCTATCGTTCTGGAAACCCTCGAAAAGCTGAGAAAAAAGGGAATCATGAATCTGCTTCTTGTCTCATCCGGGTTTGCGGAGACGGGCGAAGAAGGGCGGCGCATGCAGGATCGACTCAGGCAGTACTGCACACAACACGGCATAGTCCTGATGGGGCCAAATTGTCTCGGATTCATCAATCTGCGGGAGAGAGTGAGCACCTTTTGCGGCGGGGGGGTGGAAGGAGAATTGATTCCGGGTGCGGTTGGTGTGATCGGGCAGAGTGGTGGAATCTCCGAGGTGATTTTTACAAAGATATTGAAGAAGTCTGTCGGAGTTTCTCTATACGTGACAACCGGCAATGAGGCAATGGTTGAAGCGGAAGACTGGATGGAATATCTTGTTTATGATGAATCAACCCGAGTAATTACATGCTTCATTGAAGAATTCAGGAACATTGAGAAGCTGAGACGGGTGGCATTCGAGGCTGCCCGCAGGAAGATCCCTATTATAATTCTGAAGATCGGACGCTCGGCGAAGGGCAAAAAGGCGGCAGTTTCTCATACAGGAGCCCTCGCCGGCAACGACAATATCGTTGACGGGTTTTTTAAACAGATTGGGATTATACGGGTTGAGACTATAGAAGAACTCGTGGAAACGACCGCCATCTTTTCCCGGTGCGAGCTTCCGAAAGGAAAAGGTCTGGGGATCTGTACCTTCTCCGGTGGGTTGTGCGGCCTTTATGCCGACCTGTGTGAGAAGTATGGCATCGAACTGCCGTCGCTGCAGGAAAAAACTATACAACGTTTAGTCTCACTTCTTCCCGAATTTGCCCAGCCGGATAATCCTCTCGATGTAACAGGGTCAGGATTTATGCAGGGATTGAATGAGATTGTTCGGTCAATGATGGAAGATGAAAATATCGATATTATCGCTCCGATCTTTATTCCGCCAAAGGATAAGGATGATCCCGTTGGGTTTCTCAATGAATCATACATGTCCCTTATCGATACAGTTAATAAGCCGGTTATCCCGATAACCTTCAGGGAAATGACTGACTATGCTGCAGACTATCTGCACAGCAAGGGATTGTACTTCATAGAGGATCCGGATATTGGATTCAAAGCCGTGTCTCATTTGATGGAGTATGCCGAATTTTTGAGACACAGGGCCTGAGCATCCGGGGGTAAGGAACAGACAGTTACACTTATTCGAGTATGCCCAGCTATTACGCATTTCAAACTTGATGCAGGGAGAACTTATATGCCAAAGACGCTGACTCAAAAGATATTGGAGAGTCATATTGTTGCGGGTGAGTACAAACCGGGAAAGGAAATCGGGATCCGCATAGATCAGACCCTGACCCAGGATGCTACCGGAACAGTGGCTTATCTGCAGTTTGAGGCCATGGGGATTGGCAGGGTAAAGACGGATCATTCGGTAAGTTTTGTCGATCATAATACAGTACAGATGGGGTTCGAAAATGCCGATGACCACCGATATCTTCAGACAGTAGCGGCAAAATACGGGATAGATTATTCACGGGCAGGGAATGGGATTTGCCATCAGGTTCACCTGGAAAGGTTTGGCAGGCCTGGGACAACTCTTCTTGGTTCTGACAGTCATACGCCAACAGGCGGAGGGATAGGACAGATTGCCATCGGTGCGGGAGGTCTGGATGTTGCACTTGCCATGGCCGGCGAGCCGTTCTATCTTACCTGCCCAAGGATCATTAAAATCAATCTCACCGGCAGACTCGATTCCTGGGTGAGCGCCAAGGATGTGATACTTAAAATCCTGAAGATATTTACAACGAAGGGGAATGTAGGATGTGTATTCGAGTATGGAGGCCCCGGGGTTGGAACCCTGACCGTTCCCGAGCGTGCTACCATAACAAATATGGGCGCCGAGTGCGGTGTAACGACATCCATATTTCCGAGTGATGAACAGACCCGGAAATTCCTCAGGGCGCAGGCGAGAGAGAAGGAATGGGAAAAAATGGATGCAGATCCCGATGCCGAATACTCTAAGATTGTAGAAATCAACCTGTCGGAACTGGTCCCTCTCGCGGCGACCCCCCACAGTCCCGGCAACATATCTACAGTAAAGGAACTTGAGGGCATGGAAGTAAATCAGGTGTGTGTGGGCTCCTGCACCAATTCCTCTTACAGAGACCTGATGATGGTTGCAAAAATTCTGAAAGGGAAAAAGGTGCATCCCCGTGTAAGTTTTGTCCTCGCCCCCGGCTCAAGACAGGTCCTGGATATGCTGGCGAGAAACGGTTCCCTCACCGATCTCCTCGAAACGGGTGTAAGGCTGGAAGAAAATGCCTGCGGTTTCTGCATAGGGAACGGCCAGTCACCGCAGACCGATGCCGTATCTCTGAGAACCAGCAACAGAAACTTCCTCGCCAGATCAGGGACGAAGAGTGCCAATGTGTATCTCGTCAGTCCTGAAACTGCCGCCGCCGCAGTCATTACCGGAAAAATCACAGATCCGGGGAAGCTTGGTTTTCCCTGTCCCGAGGTGGCGATACCTGAGGAATTTATAGTAGACGATTCAATGATACTTCCCCCATCCGACGACCCGGCGGGCATCGAGATCTGGCGGGGACCCAATATAGGAGAACTGCCGGCCAATGATCCCCTGCCTGAAACTGTGGCCGGCGTCGTAACCATAAAGGTGGAGGACAATGTCACTACGGACCACATTATTCCCGCCGGCGCCCGGATGAAGTACAGATCAAATATACCGGAGTATTCCAAATTCCTATTCGAGGTAGTAGATCCCCTGTTTTATGAGAGGGCAAGGGAGGTAAAGAAACCGGGGGGCCACAACATCATCGTTGGCGGATTTAGCTATGGGCAGGGGTCATCAAGAGAGCATGCGGCCCTCTGTCCCATGTATATGGGGGTAAAGGTGGTTCTCGCCAAGTCTTTTGAGAGGATTCACACGGCCAACCTGATAAACTTCGGTATTGTTCCGGTGACATTCAGGAATGAAAACGACTACGACCAGATAAGTCGGGGAGATAATCTTGAAATTCCAGATATTCGCGAAAAGATCAGCAGGGGTGAAACACTGATTATCAAAAACACTACGAGAGGAGTAGAATTTGAGGTTGAGTACGACCTGTCCGACAGGGCAAAGGAGATTGTCCTCGCCGGAGGAATGCTTTCGCTAATAAAGAATAGAAAGTCATTAATGTCAGGGAGACGAATAAGTGACGGAAAAAGTTAAGGTAAAAACGCCCATCGTAGAGATGGACGGAGACGAAATGACCAGGATCATGTGGCAGATGATCAAGGATAAACTGTTCCTGCCCTATCTCGATCTGAAGACTGAATACTATGATCTCGGCCTGAAAAAGAGGAATGAAACGGACGACCGGATTACCATCGATGCGGCCCATGCAATCATGAAATACAGAGTAGGCGTAAAATGTGCCACAATTACACCCAACGCAGACAGGGTTGAGGAATATGGACTTAAGAAACAGTGGAACAGTCCCAACGGAACCATCAGGGGAATTTTGGACGGTACAGTCTTCAGGGCACCCATTCTGGTAAAAAATATTCATCCCTTCGTGAAAACCTGGAAGAGGCCTATGCACATAGGGAGACATGCCTGTGGCGACGTATATGAAAACCAGGAGATTAAGGTCCCGGGTCCCGGAACAGGCGAGCTTGTTTTTACACCCCGTGACGGGGGTGAACCGATCAGAAAGGTGATCAAGGAATTTGAGAGCCCGGGGATAGTTCAGGGAATTTATAATACAGCTTCCTCCATCAGGAGTTTTGCCACTTCCTGCTTTACCTACGCCATGGATCAGAAGATCGATCTCTGGTTCAGCACGAAGGATACCGTTTCTAAGATCTATGATGCGGAATTTCGCAAAATATTCGATGAGGAATATGAAGCAAACTGGAAGGACAAATTCGAAGAGGCCGGGATCGAATATTTCTACACTCTTATAGATGACGCTGTTGCAAGAATCATCAAATCGGAAGGCGGTATGCTCTGGGCCTGCAAGAACTATGACGGAGATGTCATGTCGGACATGCTTGCCTCCGCAAATGGGAGTCTGGCCATGATGACATCGGTTCTTGTATCGCCGCATGGCTACTTTGAATATGAAGCGGCCCATGGAACCGTCCAGAGACACTACTATAAGCACCTTGCAGGCGAGAAGACATCCACGAACTCCATGGCGCTTATATTTGCCTGGACCGGATGCCTGAAAAAGAGAGCGGAACTCGATGGCACACCCGAGGTCGCTGAATTTGCACGGAAAATAGAAGATGCCGCATTAGAGACCATTGAAAGTGGTATTATGACCGGCGACCTTATGCTTGTCGCTGATCCTGATCCAAAAAACCGCCGGGTCTATACGGAGGATTTTATAGATTGTATAAGACAGAATCTCGAGAAGAAGCTGTGACGGCTTCGTAAAAAGTTAAAAATTCCCCCTCTCCCTCGATGGGAGAGGGTTGGAGTGAGGGTGATAATTATCCCTGTTTCCGTATATTATTTTTCCCCCAATTCCTTCGATCTCTTTGTCGCGGCTTTCACCGCCGCCGCAAGGGCCTCTCCGATTTTCCCGGCCTTAAGCGCCTTTATGCCTTCTATGGTGGTACCGCCTGGAGATGCCACCATATCGGTGAACTGGGCCGGCGTCTTGTCCCCTTTGAGACACAGTTTCGCGGCGCCTAATATGGTCTGGGCCGCTAATTTTAACGAGGTCCCGGCTTCAAGCCCCTGGCTGATGCCGGCATTTGCAAGCGCGTCTATGATAATGAATCCATAGGCGGGGCCACTCCCGCTCAGACCTGTAACCGCATCGATGAGTTCCTCTTTGACAACGACTGTGACTCCTACGGAATCGAATATTCGGCGGGCTGTGGCGATATCGCTGTCCGTGGCATTCCTGCCGCCCGCAAGGGCCGCCGCGCCTTCGCCGATGAGGGCGGGCATGTTTGGCATTACCCTGACTGTGCGGGTTTTTTCGCCGAGGTGTTTCTCTATGAATCCAAGGGTGACACCCGCCGCGATGGATATGACAAGCCTGTCCGCAACGGTATCGGCCATATCACTTAATACTGTTTCCATGTTCTGGGGTTTTACTGCGAGGATAACAATGTCGGAGACCTTTACCGCTTTCGTGATGTCATCCGATACACATACATGATATTTGTCTCTGAAATGCGCAAGCCGTTCCTCTCGTATGTCATGTATGGTTATATTTTCCACCTGAGCCAGGCCGCTTGAAATGATTCCCACGGCGAGCGCCTCCCCCATGTTTCCTCCGCCTATGATGCATATCTTTTTTCCCGGCATTTTAGCGTGATAGCCTCCCTGTTTGCAGATTGTACAAGATAATTTATGCTCCGGGGCACAGCTCTATCCGTCTTCCCGGGAAACATAAATCTTGACTTTTAAGATAGCAATTACTATTCATAACCTATTTTAATGTAAAGGGGAAGGGATGTTTGTATTAGGAAATTTTATAGAGGCTCTTGCCAGGATCGTCGACATGGGACTTACTCTGTATATGTGGCTCATCATCATAAGGGCTCTGATCTCCTGGGTGAACCCCGATCCATACAATCCGATAGTCCGGTTTTTATATAGAGTTACGGAACCTGTGCTTTACCAGGTCAGGAAATGGATTCCGCTTAGAGGTATGGGCATGGATTTTTCTCCGATTATTGTAATCCTGGTGATTGTATTCCTACAGAGTTTCCTCGTAAAAACCATGCTGCAGATTGCGTTTAATTTCAGATAAGTGGAAGGTGCCTGCTTATGAATATTACGCCTTTGGACATAGATAACCAGAAGTTCCGAACGAGGTTCAGGGGATTCGATGTCAGGGAGGTCGATGATTTTCTGCAGTCTGTGGCGGAGGATATCCTTGACGTAATGAGGGTGGAAGCAGATAAACTGGACGAAGAAATTAAACATCTAAAAAAGACAAAAAAGCAGCTTGAGACTTATTTTGAATCGTTTCTCAGATTCAATATTGAATTCCTCGATACGTGGAACAAGAGGGAGACATGATCCCGGTCGGTGAGACAGCTGATGGTGTTGTATTCAATATCAGGGTTATCCCGCGCGCGTCCAGATGCGAGCTTGCGGGTATTCAGGGTGATGCCCTGAAGCTCAGAATAACGGCGCCCCCTGTTGAAGGCGCGGCCAACAAAGAGTGCATAAGATTCCTCTCAGGCATACTGGGTGTAAAAAAATCTCAGATAAAAATCATAGCCGGTTACAGATCAAAGAATAAAAAAGTTTCAATTTCAGGAATAAACAGGAAAGACATCGAGAGAATGGTGTAAAAAAGGGGACTCAGAGTTTTCTTTTTCTGCACATGCGATGAGGAACGAAAGATTGTTTAGAGATATCTTCAAGGAAAGCCTGCAAAAACGCCTTGTATTTGGATTTCTGGCAGCCACCTGCATTACCGGCATGGTGGCTACGTTCGTTGGCATAAAGATAATCAGCAGAAATACCGTGGATGAGGCACAGAGAAGGGTGCAGCAGGATATAAATACCGCGAGGCTCATCTATGAACACAACATGGAGAGACTGGCATTTCAGGTCCGCTGCATAGCATTGAGATCCGATCTTGACGATGCGATTTCTTCCGGTGATATGCTCGCGCTGAAAGATCTGAAAGGGTTGATACGCACGGGGATGGAGGTGAAGAATGAGCAGATAACCGAGTGTATGTGTCTTGACATGCTTTTCCTGGTGGATGCCAGAGGCAACGTGCTGTACAGGGCTTCCAACCCCGTGGCCAGAGGGGATAATGTCTTGTGGGATCCAGTCATACGGGAATGCCTTGATAAAAAAACGCCCCTGTCGTCAACAGAACTGATTTCTTCGGAAAGAATAGAAAGGGAGAACCCCCTGCTCTCGGAGCGTCTTGGGATATCCATAGTAAAGACTCTTCGATCAATAGAAACCGGGGAGAAACAATTGTCTGATGGGATGGTGCTGAGAGCGGCCTATCCCGTCTTTGACGCGCATGGGAGGTTCAGAGGCGCTCTTGTTGGAGGTGTTTTGCTTAACGAGGATTATGCCATAGTGGACAAGATAAAAGAAACGGTATACCGCGACGAAAAATACAAGGGCCTTGATATGGGGTTTGCCACGATATTCCAGGGAGGCGTGCGCGTATCCACCAACGTGATGACGAAGGATCTCAGAAGGGCAACAGGCACCGTTGTGTCGAGGGAAGTCTATGAAAGGGTTGTTGAAAATGGCAAAAACTGGATTGGGAGAGCGTTTGTAGTCAATGACTGGTATCTCAGTTCGTATGTGCCTATATACAGTATAGACAACACCATAATAGGAATGCTCTACGTTGGAATACTGGAGGCAAAATACAGGGACATGAAACTGTTTACCATGTGGATATTCCTGGGTATAACGACACTTGGCATGATTGTAGCCTTCATTATCTCTTTCTGGATGGGACAGACCATTATGGAAAGGATGCGCATATTGAAGCAGGCCGCGGAGACAATCGCAACCGGTGATCTCGATTATCAATTGCCCAGTAGTAAATCTTCGGATTTTGGTGTGCTGGACAAGGCGTTCAATGATATGGTCAAGTCACTCAAGGATCGCGATGACAGACTCAACAAAGCCTTCCAGCAACTGACACAGACAAAACGGCTGATTTCTCTTGGACAGATAGCGGCCGGTGTTGCCCATGAGATGAACAATCCTCTCGGTGGTATATTACTTTACAGCAGTCTCGTATCGGAAGACCTTCCGGAAGACAGCCCGGCACGGGAAAATATGAACAAAATCATATATCAGACAAACAGGTGTAAAGAAATCGTTCAGAACCTCCTGGATTTTGCCAGAACTCCTTCGGGCGAGATGATACCGCTCAATATAAACGATGTACTTCTGACGTCTCTCAGTCTGGTGAAGGACCAATCCATGTTTCACGGGATAGAGGTAAAAACCGGTTTAGCGGAAGGTCTTCCCGAGGTTAATGGTGACAGATCAAGGCTGGAACAGGTCTTCCTGAATCTATTTATCAATGCCTCCGATTCTATGACTGAAGGGGGGAAGCTGATAGTTGCGACAAAGCTGATCAGTAGATTTCCATCCCGTGCGGCAGAGAGTACGGAGATGGAGAAGATATGTCTTCTGGCCAGTCCTCATACTATCAAGATCACTATCTCGGATACCGGCAGGGGGATAGACAAGGCCTACCTGGCGCATATATTCGAACCATTCTTTACCACGAAAGATCCGGGGCAGGGGACGGGTCTGGGATTGTCCATAGCTTATGGCATAGTGCGTAAACACGATGGCTTTATCGATGTGGAGAGTGAGCCAGGGCAGGGGACGACGATTTCTATTTTTCTGCCTGTGAAAGGGGCTGACAACCCTGAGCGTGACGAAACTGAGGAGGACATAAGAGTTGGCTGAGAGAGTCGGAAAGATACTTATCATTGATGATGAGGTATCAATACGCGATGGATGTCGTCAGATATTGTCACGCGAAGGGTATCATATTGAAGATACGGGCGCTGCGGTTTGCGGTCTCGAGATGGCTCTTGAAAATGTTTATGATATTATTCTGCTGGATGTACAGATGCCGAAGATAAGCGGTCTGGATGTCCTGAGAAAACTTAAAGTGGAATCTGATATATCCGCGCATGTCATAATTATCACCGGATATGGAAGTATAAAAATGGCTGTTGAGGCCATGAAGTACGGGGCATTTGATTTTTTGACAAAGCCATTCAGCGCAATTGAGCTGAGAAAGGTGGTGAATAATGTTCTGAATGCGTGTAGCGCGGAAAGACCCGATGGTGATATACTTGATCTGGTAGGGAACAGCCGTTGCATGAAGGAATTAAAAGACACCGTCAGAAGGGTGGCATATACAGGCAGCACAGTTCTTATTACCGGTGAGAGTGGGACGGGCAAGGAACTTGTAGCTCGCGCAATACAAAAACTCAGCAGCAGGAGAGACAAGCCCTTTGTTCCCGTTGATTGTTCTTCACTCGTGGAAAATCTGATGGAGAGTGAGCTTTTCGGTCATGTCAAAGGCGCGTTCAGCGGCGCGACCCAGTCGCGCGAGGGACGTTTCCAGACAGCGGACGGGGGAACGCTGTTTCTGGATGAGATATCCAATATCAGTCTTGCCACCCAGGCGAGACTGTTGAGAGTCATCCAGGAACAGGAAGTTCCACGGGTCGGCAGTTCAAAGGCCGATAAGGTCGATGTGAGACTTATAGTAGCGACTAATAAGGACCTGAGGGCTCAGGTGGATTCCGGTCAGTTCAGAGAGGATCTCTTCTACAGAATATCAGTAGTTCCGATAGATATAAAACCTTTAAGAGAGCACAGATCCGATATAATTCCAATCGCGCACCACTATCTCAACATATATATAAAAAGGCACAAAAGCAGGGTGAGACGTTTTTCGGAGGAGGCAGAAAAGTCTTTGATGTCATATAGCTGGCCAGGCAATATCAGGGAATTGAAGAATACAGTTGAGCGGCTATGTGTGCTCTGCGAAAATGAAATCGTAAACCAGTCTAATATTCTTTACTGCGGGCAGCATAAGGATATGAAGGTTCCCGTGATAAATTCTCATTCGGGAAGAATGACTCTCGTGGATGTCGAGAAAGAACATATAGAAAAAGCGTTGCACCATTTTAATTTTCAGATAGGCAAGACCGCAAAGTTCCTCGGTATTAACAGGAAAACCCTGAGAACTAAGATACGCAACTACAACATAAATACGGATAGATAGGATAAAGTCCCTTCAGAAATCCACAACTTGCTTTAACCGTACTTCGGGATAGATCTGCCCCGCTTTTGGTGGCATGGAGTTGTACACCCATTCTATGTCTATCACGCCCAGTTTTATCCCCCGATGCCGTCTGATTCCTGTAAACATTCCGCGTATCAGGATGTCTTCCATATCCATGGTAAGACCGAACACTGCCACGCGTGTCCCTTCCTTTATCGCGTTCAGTTCCTTTCCATAGGCCGCTGTGGAAAAAACGAGTCTTCTGCTGTCTGAAGCCCGGCATTGTATCAGTGGAATAATACAGGGAAATCCGTCATCACCTACCCAGGCTATAAACTTCAGAGAGTCCAACTTATTGAAGAGCGCTTCACCCCAGTGTCTCAGTATCTGCTCTCCCGCGTCTGTCTTTGCGCCCGATTTCGCGGTCCAGGTAAGCAGAGACGCGAGACCGATATTTGACAGGGGCAGCTTCTCCCTGCCATATGTCTCCACAAGATCCATGTAGTGCACTGTGTGTATGCCGAGATAGGCGTTGTATCTGAACATCGGTTTCTTGTTGAACATTTCATAGTCTTCCCCCTCTTTTGCGAGGTGAGTCCAGGTGGTTTTTCCCCTCCAGAGCGATTTGTCGAGAGTCATAATGAGAAAAGCTGTGCGGGGATTTGTCCTGACATTCTTCTTGCTCATGCCTTCCGTGAACTGTGCCCAGATCACCTGTGTCGGGGTTTTTGCCTGGAGGGCGGTGATCAGTGTTATGTGAGGGAGGCCTTCTGGATTTATGGTCGCGATTAATCCAACCTTTGCCTCCGGTTCAAATTCTTTCATGTCATTGATATCGAATTCTCTGAACGACTTCATTTATTCCCCACCTCCATTTTTGTCGGTCCGCTCCAGTGCACGATGTCCTTTTCCCTTCGTTTTCCCCTTGACAAAACTTATCATGGATGTCTCCTTTTTCCCAAGCTCGGTGCGAATCCGGGGGAAAGTGCGTTTATGGCGGGAACACGCCCGCGATATAGCGCACCATCAAAAACTATGGGCATTTCCCATATTAATTTGCAAATTTCTTTTCCGAACCTTTTGCCCCTCTCATGTTTTTTAAAATCATTCAATAAAAGATCTTTAGCAAAATACGGGAAGTGTCCCCTATTTTTTCCTGCAGAGACATCTTTCGAACGGAAACTTCCAATTCAAAGAGCTTGATGAGAAAAAGCCATTGCACACACGTCAATCTTCCCTGGTTGATCCAGCGTCCTGAGAAGTCATGAAAGGTATATGAACAACGGGAGCAACGATACCTTCCGCCCTTCAGTTTGTATAGTTTTCTATTGTTGCACCGAGGGCAAAACCGTTGATGGTTTTTGAAGCATTTTCCCAGCAAGTATTTCCTGGCGTTGCTCTCGCTGCTGATTAAATTATAATAAGTACTTAAATCCATATGGCACCCTTACCATAGGTGCCAGAATGAGATCAATTATCTTTCATTATTCTCTTCTCCTGTTTAAGTCATACTCTACGAGTTGCTAAAAACATTTACATCCAAAATTATCACCTAGAAAATTTTAATCTGGGAATATAAATCTTCCCAATGAAATTGATACAGCTACGCTGCGCCCATCTCCTTTGGCTCGATTTCCTTCAGGAGAAACGCCGCGACCAGGGCCACACAGAAAAGCACTGTGATCAATGTCATATGGAAGCCCAGCACGATGGGAATACCGCTTATCTGGCCGCTCAGCATCAGGATGCCGTTGGAAGTGGCCTCCGGCACGGGGTGGGTCTTTTCCACCGCATAGGTCAACCCGACCGGCAATGCCGGGATGAGAAAGAAACCGAACACAAAGCCACAGATCCCCAGAGGGACAATGGAGGATAAAAATTGCAGCAGCAAGGTAAGGGGTATGGCTGTTCCCGCCGCCAGTATCAGGAATATTTTTCTTTTGTGGTATTTATCCGACAGGGCGGAAATGATTACCGCTCCGAAAATACCGCCGACGACGATCAGCCCACCCACGATGCCGGGAGCCAGGGTGGAATCGAAGTTCAGGGCACGGTTTTTAAATATATTGTCTATCTCCGTCAATATGGCGTTAAATGCCCCCAGCCCGATGAAAAACATTACCATCAGGTAAAGAAAATCTTTATTCTTGAAGAGCGATTTCAGCCCGACGGTCATAGTCACCTTTTTTTCAGCGGCAATGGGATTGGGCGGGACCAGCGGCTTGTCCTTGAAAAAGAGGAAGAAGAGGATCGCGGAGGCAAGGGCCACCGTTCCATAAGCGGTGAGGATGACCTCGATCCCCTGCCTGACACTGCCTGCATCCCGGTAATGCGCAAGAATGAATCCCGGGGCGAACAGTACGACAGTCAAACCGATGAAGATCGACATGGTCAGCAGTCCCGACGCCAGCGTCTCCTCCTTTTCCGGGAACCAGTTCCCCGCCAGCTTGGTGAACGCGCTGAGCACGAAAGGCTGCGCCGCGGCGCACCCTATCATACAGACAAGGAGCCAGCCGTATGTGGGCGCGAAGATGCGCATAAATCCGCACACCCCGGTAAGGATGACACCGATGGCCGTGCCCCACTTCAGCCCCCAGTTATCTATGCACCAGGCTGCGGGCAAAGACAGGGGAAGCCACGAAATCATGGCCAGTATGGCCAGCAAATCAATCATATCGACATTGCCGCCGGTATACACGGCGGCCGCGTCCCTGGCGATGGGCGCAAAGGTCATCCACGTGATCTGGGACATTACGGTAACCAGCATGTAAATCGCCAGCACTACCCACCTGTAAGGAGATACAACCGGATGAACGCTCTGCTCCATAATATAATCACCTCTCTGATCGACCATTTATATTAATTCCCATCAATAGGATCTGAGAATAATATGAAGTTGTTCCCTTGAGGGATATTCCGCCCTCGTCATAATATTCACATAGTATACCGGCATGAAAAAAGGGGGCCGGTGGCCGGGACCCGCCGCGTGCGCGAAATCTACATCATTTTCACGATAATCGCGGCACCGAAAAGCACGCACCAGAGATTTATGAAGGCATTGAGTATCATATCGAGGACGGAAATGCTGTACATGCCGTTCTGGAGGTTGAAGCTGATGTCTAAAATCCCCAGGAACACCAGCGCCCCGCCGCCGGCCACAAGAAGAGTTGTACTGTGCGCTTCGCCTGTCAGGCTCAATATACCACCGACGAGCAACACTATGGCAAGGATGATGTCGGGAACTGGAAAGGAATGCTCATAGGCAAAGTATCCTTCCGGCGGATTTGCCGGTGCCAAACCTATGGTGAAAAACCCGATCCAGTAGAGCATAAGCCCCGCCGCTGTTATGATGCTCAGTATTGGAATAGTATTGCCGCTTAGTACGTAACTCATGTTTAATCCTCCTTCTGTCTATGATTTTTCTGATACGCCAGTTTCTTTTTCGCCCCCTCTTTTTCCAGCATCCTCCAGATGGGTGGGATCGCCCAGGGAATGCAGGCGAGCAGCTTCGGCAGCGTCGATGAAAATGACGGTACATAGGATTCAATCTTTTTTGCCGTGATCGCACGATACACCGCCCTTGCTACAGCCTCCGGCTTTTGCGGCGTGCTCAAGAAGGTGAGGGGCGATCCGTCGTGTTCCGCCTCGTAGCGCAGCATGGGAGTGTCGATGGAATCGGGGAAAACCGTCCCCACGAAAATATTGTGCTTCCTGAGCTCTATGTTTAACGTGAGATTGAACCCTCTGAGCGCGAACTTGGTGGCGCTGTAAACGGCGCTGTGCGTTTCGGGAACGATTCCCGCCAGTGACGATATCGTGATGATATACCCTCCTCCGTTTCGCTTCAGGGGATCGATGATGGCCCTGGTGAAGTTCATGGCCCCCACCTGATTGATCAGAATTTGCCGGTCCATATCTTCGTCGGTACAGAGCTCGAAGAGAGACGGAACGATGATCCCGGCATTGTTGACCAGGATATTGATCCCGCCGAAATGCTTATGGGCCTCTTCTATGACGTTCTTTATGTCGCCACGATTGGTAATATCGCAGCGGACCAGCAGCGCTTGTTCCTTCAGGAAACCGGCCGTTACGGAAAGACCTTCCTTGTTGATATCGCAAAGCACGCACCTGATTCCCTTTTCGTCAAAGATCCGGGCGATGGCGGTACCAATGCCGCCCGCGGCGCCAGTGATGATGGCAACCGACCCCTCCAGGTTTTTTCTCATTGGCCTCTCTTTTTCTGAACCTTCTGTATGCTCATATCCATGACGAATTCCGTAAGCCTTGGGAAGAGCCGTTTTACGATATAGGTAAGCTTCCCATCCAGGTTGGGGATGATCATGAATGTTCCTGAACGGATGTTTTTGAGGAGGGCATGGGCCACATCGTCTGCAGACATAAGCTTTGCGTTCGCGGAGATGGCTTTTGTCTCCTCGGGCTTCGTCTTGTTTTCCTCCGAGAAACCTGGCGTATCCGTATCGGGCGGGCACAGGACCTGCACCACAATGTTGTACTGTTTCAACTCACTCTTCAATGTTTCGGAAAAGCCTACGATAGCGAATTTGGACGCACTGTAGTCGGTGTAACCGAAAACGCCGAGAAAACCGACCATGGACGAGGTGTTGACAATGACACCCCCTCTCTCTTTCATGTACGGCACCAGCGCCGAGCAGGTGTTCCAGATGCCATACATATTAGTGCGCATGGTCTTGTCGAACTGCTCGTAGGATATGCTTTCAAAATACCGAGGATAGGCACGGCCCGCGCAGTTGATAAGCAGGTCCGGTGTGCCGAAATCGCTGACGGCCCGAACCATGGTCTCTTTCACTGCCGCGTTGTCGGAAACATCGATCGGCATGAAACCAACGCGCTGCGTACCACTTTTCCTGTTTTGTTCAATCTGCGCGGCTGCTTCTTCGAGGCGCTTTGTATTCCGGGCGAAGATCATGACATGAGCCCCTTCCGAGGCCATGAGTTTAGCAGTAGCAAGGCCTATTCCGCTGGAGCCTCCCGGAATAAACGCCGTTTTCCCATTGAATTCTTTCATGTGCGCTCTCCTGTGTTGTTGGTTATTTTTGCTTAAGCGTCTTGAGATCGAGGGTCTTCAGCCATTTCATAGTCACGTCCATGCCCTCCTTGTACGATATCTTCGGTTTCCATCCCAGTTCCCGCTCAGCCTTGTCAATGCTGAAGTGGAAGCGTGACCCCAGATTTTTCACCGTATAAGTCGTCAAAAGCGGCCTTGTTTTAATTCCCAAGACCTTCCATATAAGTTCCATGACCCATGATGCCGCGTAGGCCATGCCGTACGGGATATGCGTAGTAATGGGCGGTACACCCAGCGCCCGCGCGATTTCGGCGCAGAATTCCTGCAGGGTTGTGTATTCCCCATCATGAACCAAGTACCCATTACCCACGGCACGCGGGTCCTCTGATATGAGCAGCAGGAGGTCAACCAGATTGTCGATATAGGTGGGCCATACAATGGCGTCTTTGCGCCAGAAGATGAGGTCTTTTTTAACAATGGCGTCGGCCAGGAGCGGCACGAAAGTCTGGTCTCCCTCTCCGTAAACCCATAAGGGGTATACCATGGTGACGGGGAGACCCTTCTCTTTGTGGTATCGCCACATGATCTCTTCCGACTTTATTTTATAATCGGTATAGGGTTCCTTCCAGGGACACAGCGGAAAGCTCTCATCCATTACTTTGTCTTCAATGATGCCGAAGACATCGCAGGTACTGATATCGACAAACCGCGAGACCCCGGTCTCGCTTGCCGCTCGGCACATGTTTTCCGCACCGCCGACCGTTACTTCCTGAAAGAGGCTCTTCGGCGCCCAGTCCGTAACAACAGCCGCGCAGTGAAACACGATTTCAACACCACCCATTGCCTTTTTCACTGACTCAAAATCGCGCACGTCGCCCTGAACGACCTCCACACCCCGCTCCTTGAGCGACACTGCACCCGGGTCGCCGGGAAGCGCCATCGCCCTCACCCGGTTACCCCTCGCCAGGTTCCCTTTGACCAGGTTCCCGCCGATAAAGCCCGTGGCTCCGGTAATCAGCACCTTTTTCATGACTGCCTCCTTATATGAAATTATTTTGGTAGGACATTGTTTTATAACATGTAAATTATAGGGAAGTTCCGTTTGTATGGCAATCGTTCGTCTCTATTATCCCGATATATTTTTTATATCTGTATCAAATAAACTCACTGTTGATGAATGGATTACAGTGTTTCATTATATTCTCGTTGCGATCGATTTTTTCTTCAACCGGTTTATCTAATACTAAAGTTATCCAGGAAAAAAAGGGACGGATTTATTTGTTTTGCTCGGTCTTCCTTGTTCATGAAATTCCACCTGCCTCGCAATTTTTCTCTCTATTCCATCCACAACTGTGGAACTGCCGGCCAACTGTCCCCGTTGTAGCGATTAACGGATTAAACGCCATCCCCCTTCGGGAATTACCCCTTTTGTCCACACTCAAGGATAAAAATAAATCCGTCCCCTTTTTTCACCTATAATATCCTCTGCGTGCGGTTTTTCCCTTGACAAAACTTATAATGGATGTCCCCCGAATACGCCAACCGGGTTAAAGCTGTCCATTAAATCCATTAAGCCTGTTCAAAAATTGGGAAATGTTGCTCTTTACAGCACGACAAACAGATTCCTGTATTCTGTAATTTCCATTTGAGGCTTCTCCGAATGTTACGATGCCAGAGGATGAAAACGACTTGGAAAACAAAATCCTTCCAGATTTGCATTCAATAATGTCATAACGAGCCTCTATACTTGTAACAGTAGAGACGCCAGATAGTTTTTTCAGCTTGGCGATATATACAGAAATATCTACTTTTCTCGACGAGTCATCGTTAAATACCATGCTTCGATTGATGGCGTCATGTAAGGCAGACTGCCATTCATACAACGGTTCTGGCAAATCGGAATCAGCCCCTTTATCCATAAATACGTTTACGGAGCGCAAGTCGGCATCAATTTTCTGCGATGCGGCGGATAAGCCTACAATAGAATAACTACTTGCAGGGTATGTACAGCCTATCAAACCAGATATGACGAAAATCAAAGTGAGACATTTAGCTGATAGGGATTTTGACAGGGTCATGACTTTTCCTTATAGCTTTCATGAAAACCTCCCTCTTTTTTTAGGCTTTCTCTATGTGTCAATAGCATAAATTATGCCCCCTTAAAATCAATCTTCATGTTCTTTTTTCCAAGAATCTATACACTGTATTAACAAAAGTTTCCTTGTCCCAATGGTTCTTCAAAAGAAAATCGCTTATAAATTTATCCCACCACGGCTGTTTTTTTGACCATCCAAATAAACATAGAAAACCTTCCATTTCGGGAAAATTTATTAGATCTGTTTTTCCTGTTACTCTTGTTAGAAATTTATCACGTAATCGTTTTTCGACCAGATTCATAGTAAAAATTAAGGTAATTCAGCCTTTACGTCCATGATTGAATCCGTTTTAAACGACCATTGAGACAGCTTTACCAACTGGAGTTATCCCATATCAGTTGTCAATTGCCGCAAACACCTGCCTTAAATTTTCGGCTTTAATTTCTTTGGCGTTCTTCACAAATCGCCATCCTGTAGGAAAGGTCAGAAATACTTTCACGCTATCAGAAAACCAGGAACTGGTCTGGATTATCTTGCCTTCTTTTAGTTTGGAAGTGTAGTTTTTGGGGCTTGGTGTCCGGCTTAGGGCATCATATTGTGTTTTTCCAAAGCAGATAACATGATGGATATTGTTGTGTTCTATCAGGTTTTTGATTTCTTCTTTACCATGATTCATCATTTTTAAGTATCCGGCACTCCCGAAGATATCTATCAAATCATCCGGGTATTCCGTTGGAAAAGGCAGAAGTACCGCCATAAAAAATCGAAAGGGACTTTGATACTGGTCCCTGATCATCATGGGTGCATCAATGGGGTTCTCGTGCTTGAAGAAACCGGAGTTTCTCATGGTTTCCCAGAATGCATTTTCTTTCCCGTTACGATTTGGCGAAAGGATCATTCCCTGTTTTACAGAGTGGGGATGTGGATTACTCAAGAGAATCAAAACCGGCTTTTTTCCATTGTCTTCCGGTATCAGAGGGCCTTCGGTTTGGTAATGTATCCGGCTGAGATTATCATCAAACCTGAACATTTCAGGCCATGCTTTTAACTTGTCATGTATTCGGGATTTAACAAATTGATACTTGTTTTCGATGGAAAGTGTCTTTGTATGAATTATGGAGAGTTGAGTCATCTTGTAATTCCCTCCTGTATCAGAGCCGGCAAGGCTATAGGACGAAACAATCAGTGGAATTACAAATGCAGAAAATACAATCGCAACGAGAATGAGGATAGCCCCTTATTTCCGTTATTATCAGTAATAATGATGGGAACGACTTTGTGTCCTTTTGGAGCATTACACTTTTCTATCTCATCAAATAAGATATTGTTTACATTTCCTGTCAAAAGAGAATGCGGACGTATTTTTGAGGGGTTGTCTTAATTCTTGACAGAAGACCATCTTCAGTCAATATCCATCCCATCGTTATTTGTGAAGAATGTCCGCCCCCTCACTTTTTGAACGACTTCATTTATTCCCCACCTCCATTTTTGTCGGTCCGCTCCAGTGCACGATGTCCGGGTCCACTCCCGAACCCGCGGCGCAGGCGGCGAGATTTTCCATGTATTCTCTGCTCATGAGAGGGCTGTCTTTGAATGGCCAGTCCATATCAAGGCGTTTGTATTTGCTGCTGCAGAGGTTGTTGAAGGAGCATAGCTCCCATCGGCTTACGGAATTGCCCAGTCTGGATGCTATGAAACGGCCTATCCCCCTTATGTTTTCTTCGTACGCGGTGGCTCCCGGGATAACAGGGGTTCGTATCCACAGATCCGCCGGGGTTTCATGCGTTTTCATGTAATGGCACAGATAGATAAGATTATCTAATATCTTTTCATTGGAGACGCCTGTAAATTCTTTGTGTCTGTCCGGGTCTATTTCCTTGATATCATACAGCACCATGTCAACATAGGGCAGAAGCGTGCTAAGGACATTCTGCGTGCACTGTCCGGAGGTGTCGAGCGCCGTATGTATGCCCTTCTCCTTCAGACTTTTGAGAAGGAGGGCTGCAAAGTTCGCCTGCATGGTCGGTTCACCCCCGGAGAGGGTAATTCCTCCACCTGACTTTTCAAAGTATACCCTGTCCTTTACCACCTCGGCAACCATCTCTTCCGGCTTCCATGTCTTTCCAAGCATTTTCATGGCTGCCGACGGACATTCCCGGCTGCATATCCCGCAGGACGTGCAGAGATGTCTGTCGATTATGATGTTTTCAGACACGAACGAGAGGGCATTTTCCGGGCAGACACTGATACATGTGCCGCAACCGATGCAGGCTGTTTCCGTCCACTGCAGTTGAGGTTTTGCGGATATACTCTCCGGATTCTGACACCAGGTGCACCTGAGCGGACAACCTTTGAAAAATATGGTGGTTCTTATGCCCGGGCCGTCCTCTGTGGACAATCTCTGGATTTCCAATATCATGGCCACAGACGCTGAATTGTTTTTTGCCATATCTATTTCAGTAATTGTTCATGGTTGCTGGTTCACAGTTTTTGACTGTAAACTGTGAACGGTTATCTGTTTTAATAGGATCCGTGGCTTTCACGGGCAATGATCTC
>Ga0222684_1000074_pt1 | contig 25302 bp, 24 predicted proteins | sample AntAcemetage1075_FD_181150 | JGI IMG/M metagenome (GOLD analysis project Ga0222684, IMG submission 181150) | Saline water microbial communities from Ace Lake, Antarctica - #1075 | ecosystem: Environmental > Aquatic > Non-marine Saline and Alkaline > Saline | place: Antarctica: Ace Lake...
ATTGATGACACATTCTTTGGGACAAAGCAAACATTTTATAATTTCTTTTTCTTTATCGATTAATTCATAAAATAAAGCTTCTTTCATTTTAAAAATCACCTCTTAATTAGTCGTTAGTGAATAGTGAATAGTCGTTAGTAAAGAAAATACAAGATGTAAATACACTAAACAGTAATGAGTAATACAGTAAACAGTAATGAGTAATAAAGAAAATTCAAAATACAAAGAAAGATGCAAGATAAAACAATTGACCAATTAGCCAATTCACCAATTAAATTAGTTAGCCAGTTACCCGGTTTACCAGTTCAATGGTCTACCGATTAAAATACAGTGATACGTAATGAGTAGCAAGTAATAAGTTTCAAATTACAAGTTTTATGGGAATGACAAAGAGCTCGATTTATCAATCCCACAAACTCGGGTCGGATAAATCCGACCCCTACAAAAACAATACTTGTATATTATGAACTAGAAATTCTGTATAATTTCATGAAATACGAATTTAATTAGTCAGTTAACTAATCTTAATTGGCAAACTGGTTAACTAGGTAACCGGGTAACTAATATCCTATCCGCTATACGCTAACTAGATACTATTCACTAACGACTAACGACTAATTAAAAAAATCTTTTCACTTCAAAGCGATATAATTTTACTTTTTCACCGGGATATATTCCTGCTTTACGCTTGGCAATGTCAATCTGGTACTCCACTGTATCTACACCCTCTAAATCAGGTAACAATAAACCCTTTTTATAGCCACTACTAACGATTACCCCATATTTCTTGGGGTCAAGCTGAGAAATATCCTTAACTTCTTCCGGGGCAGATAGAACATCCACAGAAATAGTTAAATCATCTAATTCGGAAGTATTTACCGGAGAAAAACGGGGGTCATCAACAGCAGCACTAACGGCATTTTTTATAATTTCTTGGGCTATATTTTCTTGAGTAGGCATAAAAGTTCCTATACATCCCCTCAAATCACTAAATTTTTTAAGAGAGACAAACACCCCTGCTTTTTGATTAACTATCTCTTCGGGAAGGCCCGGCGGAGGAATAATTATCTTCCCCTGTTTTATATAATTTTCGATTGTTTCTCGCGCTAATTTAACATAAGCACTTTCTTCTTTTGCTTTCATAATTTATTTGCCCCCCTTTATTTATTAGTCGATAGTGAATAGTGAATAGTCGTTAGTATTTAGTATAGCGTACAGCGGGTAGCGTTTAGCGTATAGTTCTAAATTAGTAAGATGCTTGCCCTAATTAAGCTAAAAAATAAGAACTAAAAGGGAAAAACCATAATTCAAAATTCAAAACTTTTTATATAAAGTATTGCTTTTAATGTAGGGGTCGGATTCATCCGACCCGAGTTTTGCCCGCTCTGTGTAGTAGCAAAGATTACTACACAGGGCGGGCATGATAAATCAAGCCCCTACGTATTACTCATTACGGGCAGACACAATGTCTGCCCCTACATGTTATATATTACTATTTTCTTTGCGCAATACTCGATACTCAATACGAGCAAGGCTCCTGACTTCTATTTTCTTTACGAGATACGAGATGCTAGATACGAGATACGAATTTAGCTTGCGCTTTTCGTTTTTCGCTTTACATTGTTTTAGCATATTCTTGGCAACTGTTCTCCGGTTAACATATCGACTATTCTTTTTCCACCAATACCAGTATTAAGATAAACCTTCCCCTCCGATTTTTTTACTACTCTACCGATAATTTTTGATTCTTTTCCATATTTACTCTTTCTCATCTTTTTAAATACTTCTAGTGCAATTTCGGAAGGAACAAATGCCACTAATTTACCTTCATTAGCGAGATACAAAGGATCATAACCTAATATTTCACAGGCTGCCCTTACTTCTTCCTGAATAGGGATATCGCCTTCATTTATCTCTATATCTACTTTTGAAGATAAGGCTATTTCATTTAAGGTGGTAGATAAACCTCCCCGAGTAGGATCTCTTAATACATGAATATCTTTACTAACATTTAACATATCCTTAACTAAACTAGAAAGCGGAGCGGTATCACTTTTGATTGTTGTTTCGAATTTTAACCCTTCTCTTTCTGATAATACCGTAATCCCATGGTCACCTATTGTTCCATTTATTATAATTAAGTCTCCAATTTGGGCATTGCTTCCCGAAATATTTATTCCCTTTTTTATTACTCCTATACCGGAAGTATTAATAAATATCTTATCTACTGCTCCTTTATTTACTACTTTAGTATCACCGGTAACGATATTTACTTTGGCTATATTTGCCGCTCTTTTCATACTTTCTACTATTTTCTGTAATAAAGTGAAAGCAATCCCTTCTTCTAAAATAAAACCACAACTCAAATATAAAGGTTCAGCTCCACACATAGACAAATCATTAACCGTTCCATTAACTGCCAGCTCACCAATATCACCCCCATTAAAGAATAAAGGATCTACCGTATAAGAATCGGTAGTATAAGCTAATTTTAAACCATTGATATTTAAGATAGCTCCGTCGTCAAGTTTTTTTAAATGAGGATTGTCAAAATTAGCCAAAAACAAATCTTTAGTCAAATTATAAGATAATTTCCCTCCACTACCATGACTTAGTAATATCTTATCTTCTTTCATTGTTAATTTTTCCTTCCATAACTAGTCGTTAGTGAATAGTCGTTAGTAGGACAAGGATATGGCGATACGCCCTGCTAACTAAGAACTGATAACTAAAAACTGTCGACTGGTTCTTTTTATCTATAAGCTAAAAAGCAAAAACTGTTAACTTGCACCTTGTATCTCGCATCTTGTAACTTGTGTTTACACTAAATACTATTCACTATTCACTAGCGACTAGTTATATTTATAATAGGCGGCACAAGTACCTTCGGCGGAAACCATACATGCCCCTTGTGGGTTTTCAGGAGTGCAAACTTTCCTAAAAAGAGGACATTCTGGTGGAATTATCACTCCCCTTAGTACCTCTCCACAACGGCACCCCTTAGGTTCTTTAGTTTTTTCTATTTCTACTTCGAATTTTCTAGCATTAAATTGTTCATATTTATCTTTTATTTCTAAACCGCTAAGAGAAATATTGCCCATCCCTCTCCAATCGGAATCAACTACCTTAAACACTTCATTAATTTTATCCAAAGCAACCTTGTTCCCTTCAGGTTTAACTGCTCGTTCATACTGTATTTCTACTTCTGCTCTATCATCTTCAATCTGTTTAACTAACATATAAATAGTCTGTAGGATATCCAGAGGCTCAAATCCGCAGATAACGCAGGGGATTTTATACTGAGTAGTAATAAAGCTATAGGGTTGACTCCCAATAATCGCACTTACATGCCCAGGACAGATAAATCCATCAATGTTTACTTCTTTACCTTCTAATAAGGCTTTCATTGCAGGAGGCATAATTTTTGCTACACTCAAAACGGAAAAATTGCTAATCTTTTCTTTTTGTGCTTTTAGTACAGCACTGGCAATGGTAGGAGAAGTTGTCTCGAATCCCACTCCCATAAATACAACTTCTTTAGAGGAATTATCCTGAGCGATCTTTAAAGCATCTAAAGTAGAGTAAACGATCCTGATATCTGCTCCATCGCTCTTTTCTTTTTCTAAAGTAGAGGTGGAGCCAGGAACCCTGATCATATCTCCAAAAGTGGTTATAATAAAATTATCTTTTTTGGATAGAGCAATTATTTCATCAATATAAGGAATGGGGGTGACGCATACCGGGCAACCCGGCCCGGAGATAAGATTGATATTTGAGGGTAGAATTTTTCTAATGCCATTTCTAAATATGGCTACGGTGTGAGTTCCGCAAACCTCCATTAAATTAATCTTTTTTTTAGAAATACTTTTAATTTTCCGGAGTATTTTCTGAGCTATTTCTTTATTTCTATACTCGTCAACATATCTCAATCTATCTTCCCCTCCCAGGCCCTAAATATTTCCAAAGCTTTTTCTTGGTCAATAACTTCAATGGCAAAACCGGCATGTAAAAGAACATAATCACCCACTATAACTTGAGGAATTAGATCTAAACTCGCATTCTTAACAATTCCCCCGATTTCTATTTCCGCTGTATGGTCATCAAATATTTTCTTAACTTTTCCCGGTATTGCTAAACACATTTTCTTTCCTCCCTTTAAATGCAGGCTATAAATTAATTGACCAATTGACCAATTCTCCAATTGACCGATTAAGATTAAGATTAATTGACCGATTGACCGATTAAATTAGAAGACTGGTTTTTAGTTATTCGTTTTTAGTTTTTAGATAAATAAAATCAATTTTCAGATTAGATTGCTGTATCCTAACAAATCGAGACACGCAATGACATTTAAATAGATTCCTGCTTTCGCAGGAATGACAGAAGAAACGGACGGGTTCGATAAATCGAACCCCTACCGTGACAAGCAAGACGCCTGTTCTGCGGTTTTATTTTATCTTATATCTTATAACTGGGCAACCAGGTAACTGGTAAACAGGTTAACTAAATAATCTTGAAACCTGCAGCCTGGAACCTATTAACTGGTAAACTGGCTAACTGGCTAACTAATTTTCTATCCGCTAAACGCTACCCGCTCTACGTTATTAACTTCCCGCAACTACTGCCTGCCCCAGAGATACGCCCCCATCATTAGGGGGAACCTTCCTCTGTATATATACTTTAAATCCCTTATCTTCTAATAAGAATACAACTTTTTCGGTTAAATATTTATTTTGAAATACCCCTCCGCTTAAAGCAACTTCATTAATTCCGGTATTTTCTCTTATTTTACCACATAAATCTACCGTAAATTTAGCTACGGTATTGTGAAATTTGGTAGCCATTACCTTTTTGTCTAACCCCTTTTTAAGGTCTGCAATTATATCTATAAAAATTTCTTGAGGGTTAATAATAAATTTCTCTTCTTCTTTGTCTATATTAAATTTATATCTCCCTGTTATTCCGGATGCACAGAACGATTCCAATTCCATAGCCGCCTGCCCCTCATAACTTATTTCATCTCTTATCCCAATTAACGAGGATACTGCGTCAAAGAGACGTCCACAACTGGAAGTAAGTGGAGAATTTATATTTTTATCGATCATCTTTTCAATAATAGATAATTTATCATAATCTATTCTGCGGATAAAATTTATATCGAGTGTTTTTGCCTTTGGGCCATAGATAGAATATAAATAACTATACGCCATCCTCCAGGGTTCTACAATAGCCTTATCTCCCCCGGGCAAGGGAAAGTATTTTAAATGGCCTACTCGAAAATATTTTTTCAAATCACACAATAAAAATTCTCCTCCCCATATGTTACCATCATCTCCGTAACCAGTTCCATCATAAGCCACCCCAATTAGTTTTTCCTTAACTTTATTTTCGGCCATACAACTTACTATGTGGGCATGATGATGTTGAACTTTTACTACTCTTAATCCCTCTTTAATTTTTATTTCCTCTGCATATTGGGTAGAGAGGTAATCGGGATGAAGATCGCAGGCAATAATTTCAGGCTTTACTCTAAACATTTTTTTAAAACTTTTTATAGACTCTTTAAAAAATTCCAAAGTTTCTACGCTCCTTAGGTCCCCCAAATATTGACTGAGAAAAATGTAATTCTCCTTAGAAAAACTAATGGTATTTTTTAATTCCCCTCCCAAAGCCAACACTTCTTTTAACTTGAAATCAAGAATTATAGGGTTGGGTACAAATCCTCTTGATCTTCGAAAAAACACATTATCATTATTTATAATTTTTATTACAGAATCATCACAGCGGTTAAATATATCTCTATTATAGGAAAGAAAAAAATCAACTATCCCGTCTAACTTCTCCATGGCTTCCAGATTATCAGCAATTATTGGCTGATCAGTAATATTGCCACTGGTCATTACCAAAGCGGTAAAATTATCTTTTAATAATAGATAATGAAGGGGGGTATAGGGTAACATTACTCCCAAATAATTATTACGCGGAGCTACCAATGGTGAGATCAAGCTATCCTCCTTTTTTTGCAAAAGGACAATGGGGCGAGCCCGATTCACCAACCATTCTTTTTCTTTTTCCCCGAGTTTACAATATTGCCTAATTTTTTCTAAATTAAAAGACATTATAGCAAAGGGTTTAGCCTCTCTATTTTTTAACCGTCGTAATCTTGCAACTGCTTTATTATTGGTGGCATCACAAGCTAAATGAAAACCTCCCAATCCTTTAATCGCACCAATTTTCCCTTCTTTTAAAAGTTTAGCAGCTTCTTCTATGGGGTCAATGCCTTCTAATTTTATTTTATTTTGGTAAAAAGATACCTGCGGACCACAATCGGCACAGGCATTTGGTTGAGCATGATATCTTCTATCCTTTATGTTATCATACTCTCCCTGACACAAAGAGCACATTTTAAAATTACTCATCGTAGTCTTTTTCCGATCATAGGGGATATCTTTAATAATGGTAAAACGAGGACCACAGTTAGTACAGTTAATAAAAGGATAACGGAAACGTCGATTATAAGGATCAAATAATTCTTGCAAACAGTCTTCACATATACTTATATCCGGTGAGACCAAGACAAAACTACTCTCTTTTTTAACTATACTTTTCTTAATGGAGAACCCTTTATAACCTATTAAGGGAAGTTGGTTTACTTCTATCTTTTCAATCCTGGCCAAAGGAGGGAGTTTCTTTTTTATATTGTTAACAAAACTATTTATCTCTTCTGTTTTTCCCTCAACTTCTATTTCTACACCTTGATTTGAATTAAGTACCCAACCTGATAGATTATAATTTTGCACTAATTTATGAATAAAGGGTCGGAAGCCGACCCCCTGTACAATGCCTTTAATAATTATATTTTTTCTAATCTTCATTGAATAACTACTTTCTAATCAAATATATAGTATAAAATACAAAATGTATTTAGTATGTTAGATGATAGCATATATTATATAGCGAAAAAAGAAAAGCGCAAAACGTAAAGCCATAACTCAAAATTTAAAATTAAAGAAAGATGTTTAAGATTCTGAACTATGGGTTTCTTCACATGGTACTCGATACGATATACTAACGAGTATTTAACTGGCCAACTAGTAAACTGGGTAACTGGGTAACCAAATTAACCAGCTAACTTATTTTTCACCTGTTCTTTTAACCAATCGAACCAGTCATCTAATCCTTCCCCTGTTTGACAAGAAATTTCAAATATCTTTAAATTAGGATTTATATTTAAAGCATCTTTTTTTATTTTAACCATATTAAAATTTGTATAAGCTAATAAATCAATCTTATTTATTAAAACCACATTTGCTCTACGGAATATCAACGGATATTTTATAGGCTTGTCATCTCCTTCGGGTATACTCACCATAACTACTCTATCATCTTCTCCTAAATCAAATCCTGCCGGACAAACTAAATTACCCACATTTTCAATAACAAAAAGGTTCGTTTCTTTAAAATTATAGTTATCTAATACACCATCTACCATATTAGCATCAAGATGGCAAGCTCCGTCAGTATTTATTTGAGTCACCGGAATATCATATTTCCCTATCCTATCAGCATCATTAGTGGTTTGAAGATCTCCTTCTATCACTGCAATCTTTAATTCATTTTTTAGTGATTCTATGGTCCTTTCCAAAAGACTGGTCTTTCCGGATCCGGGAGAACTCATTAAATTAATGGTATAAACTTTATTTTTATTAAACATATCTCTGTTTCTTTGAGCTATACTATCATTAGCTTTTAAAATATTGGTAAAAACTTTTACTTTGGTCAATTTTCTTTCCCTCCACAATATTATAATTAAAATGTTTTAATTAATAAATTTTAATTTATTCTCAAAATTTTATTCGTATCTCGTATTATAGCGTATAGCGTAGAGCGGGTAGCGTATAGTATTGGATTAGCAAGATACTTGTCTCAATTAAGCTAAAAAGTTAAAGCTAAAATCAAAAAACCATAATTCAAAATTCAAAACTATTTCATTTAAAATATCGCTTTAATGTGTCGGATTTGTCCGACCCGTATTGTTATGGTGATTTTTCTGGCGGGCTCGATGAATCGAGCCCCTACCTCTTTTTCTCTTTTTCTACTGCTTTTTGCTATTCTCTATCTTTTTTTTCTTTACTAAATACTACATACTATATACTGTTTTTCTATACGCTAAACGCTATATTCTATGCTAACGACTAATTTTAAAATACTTTTCTGCTAAAAGCACTGCTGCAAAATCATCATAATGACCAGGCGGAACTCTTAAAGACAAAGGAATAAATTTAAAAATACCTTGGGGCGGATGTGCTTCGAAGTATTTTTTCCTTGCCCCCAAAGTGCTAAACTTTTCTTCAATTAGAATTATCTTTAATTGCGAAAAGTGGTTTTTTAAACTCTCTTCTATGCTTTTGTAATTAGTACCGTTTCCTAAAACAATTTTATCTATCTGGTAGATATTTAAACTATTTTCGATAACCTTTGTTGTCTCCTCTATGGAAATAACTTCTCTTTGTAAAACACTCGAATTAGAATCTACCACTGCATAACCACACTTTTTAGTTCCTGGATCAATAGCAATAATTATCTCTTCTTCTGGCATAATCTGTCCAATCATTCCTTATATCAATTAATTAAACTTCTACCCGTTCGGGGTAAGTATAAATATTCATTCTTTCTCCTCGAACAAAACCCACTAAAGTTATTCCTGTTTTTTTTGCTAATTCCACAGCTTTATCTGTAGGAGCTGCTCGAGAGATAATAATAGGTATTTCACCAAAAGCAATTTTTATTAGAATATCAGAAGTTATTCGACAAGAAGTTAGAATTAGGGCATTCTCTCTTGGTATATCCTTCAAAAACGCTTCTCCTAATATTTTATCGATAGTGTTATAACGGCTAATATCTTCAGTAAACAATATTATAGAACCCTGCTTATCAGCCAAAGCACAACTATGTACTCCTCCGGTAAGCTTAAAAAGTTCAGCTTTTTCTTGCATAGTACGCATCAATGTAAATATTATTCCGCCCTTAACTTTAAAAAAACACTTTATAGGTAATAATTTACTTAATAATTTTTCTTCAATATTAGATCTCCGGGGAATTAAACTATTTCTCAAAGAGCCTTCCAAAGGTGAATAAATATTTTTTGCCTTTATTCTAATCGTCTTTTCTTCTTTATCTACAACTATAGAGGAAATATCTTCTTTTTTCTGTAAAATACCTGAGGTATATAGAAATCCTATTCCTAAATAATCATAGTTTTCAGGACTACCCTTTAAGGTGACCAACTTTTTCCCATTTAAAAAAATAGCAAGATTTGACTCTCTTACTACAATATCAGAAATTTCCTCTCTCTCATTATTTTTAACCCGATTTATATCAACTTTCTTATACTTCAAATCTTTTTTCAATTATTTCATTCTCTCCTATTATTAACTATTTTTTCTGCTTCTATCATATCTTTTTTATAATTGATATTAAAAAAAGAGTAAAATTCCGGATCATATTTTTTTATCTCTTCATTCTCAACAAATTTAACCTTTAAGTGAGGGAAAATCGCTCTAACAGAAAAAATATTCTCCTCTAAATTTCTTTCAATTGCTTCCAAACATCTCTTACTATAGATAGCACATAATGGTTCTATGTAGCCATCACCATAACGAGGAATAACTATGTCATTAGAATTAATATTTTCTGCCATATACTTAAGTAATTTTACCTCTAAAAAAGGCATATCGCAACCTACTACTATGTTATATTGAGAGGGAGATGCTCTTAAACCAGAATATATCCCCATCAAAGGACCTTTCCTGGAAAATAGGTCTGGTACTACCTGTTTATAAGAGGGGTATCTTTCCAGAGGACCAACTATAATGATTTTGTCCCCTACTACACATTTGAGCCTCGATCTAACTATATCGATAAGATACTTCCCATTTAATCTGAGCATCGACTTATTTTTATCGGAATCCATTCTACTGCTCTTCCCTCCTGCTAATATAATTGCAGTCAAGGAAGGTAATTTTTTATTTTTTGTTTTCATAGTGTTATATAATACCATTTTGTTATTAAAAAATGTAGCTATTAATAAAGAAAATATCGAGTATATAGTATCGAGTATTGCTTATATGTAGTTACCCGGTTACCCTGTCTGCCAGTTAACCATTTAATTCTAGTCGTTAATTTCAAATACAAGTTCTCGAGTTGCAAGACGAGAGTTAATCGATACATTTAATCAAAATAATTTTAATTCTTAAACCGGATAACCGGTAAACTGGCTAACCAGCTAACTAACGTATCATATTATTTTAATATATAATATCGCGGTGTATATTATGAATATTTTTAAATAAAAAGAGTTATGATTGTGTTTGAAAGTACAACAAAAAGGGGTCAAATCTTAAAAAAGATATGACCCCTTTTCTCACTTGAATAATATATTATTATTTCTTACCTTTTAAATAGACCGCCCAGTACAACGTAGAGACAAAGAAAGCTCCGCCTACAACATTCCCTAAAGTAACCGGGATTAAATTATTTGCGATAAAGCCTCCCCAGGTAAGATTAGCTAATTTATCGGTAAGACCGGCAGCGGCTACTACATCAACATTACTTTTTAGCAATAATCCCATAGGAACAAAATACATATTTGCTACACTATGCTCAAATCCGCTGGCAACAAAAGCCATAATGGGGACATATATTGCAGCTATCTTACCTACTACATCTTTTGCAGCTACTGCTAGCCAAACTGCTAAACATACCAGCCAGTTACACAAAATAGCACGGGAAAAAGCGGCTCCCCAGCCAAGATTAACTTTTCCGTTGGCAATAGCTAATGCTTTAGCCCCGACTCCAAGGTTTCCAGTTTTCCAAAGTTCGGTGGCATACATAATCCATACCAATAATAGAGAACCGGCAAAATTAGCAAAATATACCCAAAACCAATTATTCAATAATTTACTAGCTTTAACATCACCACTTAATACACTCACAAAGATTAAGCTATTTCCGGTAAAAAGCTCTGCCCCGGCAATTACTACTAAAATAAGCCCTACAGAAAATACGCTTCCAAAAATAAATTTAGTAAAACCTACTCCTAAATATTTGCTCATATCAAAACTAATCATAGTGGCTAATTCAGAACCAAAACCAATAAACGCACCGGCTAAAATACCAAGTATAATCATTTGCATTACTGATAGGTTGGTTTTTGCTTTGCCTACCCCAATCATTGCCTTAGCAACTCCTCCGGGTGGCAAAAAATTTGGTGTAACATTTTTTACTTCTTGAATTTCTTTTATTTTCGAATCCATTCTTTACTTTTCTCCTTTTTTATATTAAGTTTTTTTAAGATATTTTCTCTACTTTTATAGCACATACTTTATATTCAGGAATCTTGGATACCGGATCAAGAGCAGCATTTGTAAGTAAATTTGCTGCTGCTTCATGAAAATGGAAGCTCATGAAAACAACTCCCTTTCCGGATTTTTCAGTAACTTTAGCTTTGGCTTTGATCTTTCCCCGCCGAGAGGTTACTTCTACAAATTCTTCATCTTTAATCTTTAGTTCTTCTGCATCCTGGGGATTAATTTCCACCAACGCTTCTGGGTAGATTTCATTTAAGCCTTTAGACCTTCGAGTTATAGTACCGGTATGGAAATGATATAATACCCGACCGGTAGTCAAGAGTAATGGGTATTCCTCATCCGGTAGTTCGGCAGCTTCTTTAAATTCCACCGCTGTGAATTTTCCTTTTCCCCGACTAAATTTATCCTTATGCAGATATTTGGTTCCCGGATGATTGGAATTAAGACATGGCCACTGCAATCCTCCATTGTCCAATCGATTATAAAACATTCCGCCATAAATAGGGGTAAGAGAAGCAATCTCTTCCATTATTTCTGCTGGACTGCTATAGCTCATATTATACCCCATCTTTTTGGCTAATTCACAGATAATTTGCCATTCTGGTTTTGCCTCCCCTACCGGTTCGATAGCTTTTCTTATTCTTTGAACTCTCCTTTCAGTATTAGTTATAGTCCCATCTTTTTCAGCAATAGTAACTCCTGGTAATACTACATCAGCTAATTCTGCAGTTTCAGTTATAAAGATATCTGAGACTACTAAAAATTCAGTCTTCTTTAATGCTTCTCGAACATGGTTTAAATCAGGATCCGACATAGCAGGATTTTCTGCCATAATAAATACACCTTTAATCTTGCCTTCATAAGCAGCATTTAATATTTCTACTACTGTTAAGCCAACTTTATCAGGTAGTTCCGCTCCCCAGGCTTTAGAAAATTTCTCTTTAACTTGTGGGTCAATAACTTTTTGATATCCAGAATAAACATTAGGCAATGCTCCTAAGTCGCAAGCTCCCTGCACGTTACTTTGCCCTCGTAGAGGATTAACCCCGGTACTTTCTTTACCTACATTACCGGTGATCATAGAAATATTAGCAGTAGATAAAACATTATCTGTACCAGTCGTATGTTGAGTAATACCCATCGAGTAAATAAGGGAAACGGTAGGAGCAGTAGCATAAATTCGGGCTGCTTTTCGGATATCTTCTGCTGGTACACCAGTTATTTTCTCTACCACTTCAGGAGTATATTTAAGGACAGTCTTTTTCATTTCTTCATACCCTTCGGTTCTTTGAGCAATAAACTCTTTATCTTCTAATCCCTCATTTATAATCACATTCATTAACCCGTTAAATAAAGCTACATCAGTACCCGGGCGTTGTCTTAACCATAAAGTTGCATATTTAACCAGCTCAATCTCTCGAGGATCGGCTACGATTAATTTTGCTCCATTTTTAGTAACTGCTTTTTTAATTTCTAAAGCAATTATAGGATGATTTTCAGTTGTATTAGAACCGGTTAAATAAATTGCCGAAGCATCGGCAAGCTCTTTTATAGAATTGGTCATTGCCCCACTACCAAAGGCTTGAGCCAATCCTGCAACAGTCGCTGAATGGCACAAACGAGCACAATGATCTACATTGTTAGTTCCTAAAACCGCTCGGCTAAATTTCATTAAAAGATAATTTTCTTCATTAGTACACTTGGCAGAGGAAAGAACAGCTAAACTATCGCTGCCATTTTCTTTCTTAATCTGAGTAAATTTATCACTGATTAATTGGAGAGCTTCGTCCCAGGAAGCTTTTTCTAATTTTCCATTTTTCCTGATTAAAGGAGTAGTTAAACGGTCATCTCTATTAATATAGTCATAACCAAAACGTCCCTTCACACAAAGATTAATTCCGTTTACCACACTATCAGGATTAGAAGTAACTTTTACTACTTTCCCATCTTTGACATTAAAGTCAAAATTACAGCCACAACCACAATAATTACAAGTAGTTTTTACTTTGGTAAATTCCCAGGTTCTTCCTTTACCCTGGGCATTTTTATCTATTAAAGCGCCAACCGGACAAACCGCCACACACTGCCCACAGGAGACACATTGAGAATATCTTAAATCGACATCTCCATCTGCTATAATCTTTGTTTGTGAACTTCGATACCCAAAATCAATAGCATGAGTCTGTTGAATTTCATTACATATTTCTACGCATCGACCGCATAAAATACATTTATTTAAATCTCTAACGATAAAGGGATTGCTTTCATCTAAAGGTAATTTTCTATCAATTCTACCAAATCTTGATTCTTTTACTCCTAACTCGTAAGCTAAATCTTGCAAGATACAACTACCGCTCTTCTCACAAGTCATACAATCAAGAGGATGACGACTTATTAATAATTCTAATACTATTTTACGAGCTTTAATAACCCTTTCACTATGAGTATGAATTACTAATCCCTCTCTTACCGGATAAACACAAGAAGCAACTAAAGTAGGAGCACCTTCCACTTCTACCACACATATCCGACAGGAACCAGGAGTAAATCCAAGTTCAGGCATAGCACATAATGTGGGTATATGAATACCTAATTCTGTGGCAATTTCTAATATAGTCCTGCCTTCTTGTGCCATTATCTCCTGTCCATCTATAGTTATTTTGACTTCTTTCATCATTAATTTATTCTCCTTCTTTTATTTAAGTAAATTTTTTATTTTTTATCTTTTTGTAAACTATTTTAATATTTTTTTATACTAAAATAATATTTACTCTTTTAATAAAAGGCTATTATATTCTTCCGGGAAAAGGCTTAATGAATTTAATAAAGAATTAGGCGCACTTTGTCCCAGGGGACAGAAAGATGTATCCTTCATATTTTCTCCTAATAATTTTAAAATTTCAATATCCTCAATTTTGCCTTTTCCTGAACTAATTCTATCTAATATTTCATAGATATGTCTGGTACCCTCCCGACAGGGAGTACATTTACCACAGGACTCATGAACAAAAAATTTCATACAACATTTTATAAAATCTACTATTGAAACTGTTTCATTCATAATTAATATTGCACCAGAGCCTAAACTATAACCTACTTCTTTCAGAGACTGATAATCAAGGGGTACATCTAACGATTCAGGAGAAAGGATATTACCGGCAGTCCCTCCTATTTGGGCCATTTTTAAACTACCAGAAGACATTCCTCCTGCATAATCGTAGATAATCTCTCTTAGAGTAACCCCCATAGGAACCTCTATTACCCCTGGACGTTTTATATGTCCTAACACTGCATAAACTTTAGTACCCGGAGAGTTTTCTGTCCCAAATTTTTTAAACCATTCCGCACCATTTAAAATAATCGGAGAAATATTAGCAAAAGTTTCTACATTATTCACATTAGTAGGTTTAGCTAAAAATCCAGATTCAGCGGGAAAAGGTGGCTTAAATCTCGGCTGCCCCCTAAAACCTTCCATAGAATTTAAAAGGGTGGTTTCTTCTCCACATACATAAGAACCCGCACCTATTTTAATCTTTACTTCAAAATCAAAATTCGTGCCAAATATATTTTTACCTAAAAGACCTAATTTTTCGGCATCTTCTATTGCTTTTTTTAGCCTTTGGATAGAAAGCTGGTATTCGCCACGAATATAAATATAACCGATATTAGCCCCTATGGCATAACCACAGATAGCCATTCCCTCTAAAACTTTATGAGGATCTCCTTCCATAATAAGACGATCTTTAAAGGTGCCCGGCTCTCCTTCATCAGCATTGCAAATAATATATTTAGGATTTATCTTAGCTTTTGCGGCAAAAGACCATTTTAGGCCAGTGGGAAATCCTGCGCCTCCTCTTCCTTTTAGTCCAGAATCTTTTATGACTTGTATTACATCTTCCGGTCTTTTTTCTTTTAGCACTCTTCCTAAGGCCTCATAACCACCTACTCCAATGTATTCTTCAATATTTTCCGGATTAATTTTACCACAGTTATCTAAAACAATTCTTCCATGATACTGTGTTTTTCGAGAATCATTATCGGTTAAATCTATTTCTGCTTGCAACTTCTCGCTAAGAAGTAGTTTTTTATAAGGTCTTCCTTTAACAAATCTTTCCTGAACAAATTCTATAATATCTTTCTCGGTTACATTTCCGTATATTTCCCCGGTAGGATAAATACCTATAACTACTCCTTTATTGACCGGCCCTATACTTCCGGTTTCAATTACTTGAATTTGATCAGAAAGACCTTGTCTATTAAGCTCAGTAATTAATTTCGTCTTTATCTTTCTTGCACCGGAAAGGACGGTATCTCCATCAATACCAATTAAAATTTGGGCAATACTTCTTTTTGTCATAATTGTTTCCTCTCCTTTTCTTGAATTTGCTCCAATATCTCATTAATTCTCTTTTCATCTAAATTCCCGTATGCTTCATCATTAATCATCATTGCCGGAGCTACCCCACAAATTCCCAGACAACTTGTTTCCTCTAAAGTAAAGAGTCCATCTTTAGTTGTCTCTCCCTCCTTAATGCCTAATTTTTTTTCAACAGCATCAAAAATAGTTTGAGCTCCCAATATATGACAAGGGGGACTTTCACAAATTCTGATTATATATTTACCACGAGGAACAAAACTATACATACTATAAAAAGAAGCGGTTCCTTTAATATCAGATACCGGTATCTTCATTTCTTCACTTAAGGTTTTGATATTCTCTTCACTAATATAATTTTCTTGATTTTGATTTTGTATATCATGCAGAATCTGTAATAAATTTTCTCTTTTATTTCCATGCTTTTTAATGATTTCTTTTACCTTTGCTATCATAATCCCTCCTCTTCTTTTTTGTATTCACAACGTAGGCATCTTTCCGCCTCTTTGCAAGCAGTATTTTTATCCCAGGTTTTTTCAACCTCGGTATGAACATCTCTTTTTTCTAACGGTATCAATATATTCTCTGCTCGATTATAATTGACCGGTTCTTCTTCCGGGTTAAAAGCTACTTCAATGGGATCCATTATATTCCAGGGATATTCTTCTCCCCCACCAGTTAAATATTTATCTATGGCCTCGGCTGCCTTCTGTGCCTGCCCGATTGCCTCTACTACTGTAGCAGGCCCGGTTACTACATCACCGCCAGCAAATATATCTTTACATATGGTCTCACCTTTATAATTGCTACAACAGATAGTCCCATTTCTATTAATCTTCATTTCCTCTTCAAATAAGTTATCAAGAGAAGTTTTTTGTCCAATTGCTAATATTAAAAGATCAATTTCTTTGGTAAATAAAGAAGATTCTATTTCCACTGGTCTGCGCCTACCTGATTTATCAAATTCAGCCAACCTCATTTCAACGAATTCAACTTCTAATTTATCATTTTTAGATTTAGATGATTTAATATTCTGTAAAAAATTTATTTTTACTCCTTCTTTTTCTGCTTCTTTAATTTCTTCTAATTCAGCCGGCATTTCCTCCCTGGTTCGGCGATATACAATAGTTACCTCCGCACCTAATCTCTTAGCTGTTCTAGCTGCATCAATAGCTGTGTTTCCACCACCAATAACTACTACTTCTTTACCTGCTTCAATTTTTTCTCCATTATTTACTTTGTAGAGGAAATCTAACCCTCCCATAACTTTTTCATTTTCTATTCCTTCAATGGAAGGCATAATTGAATTTTTAGTTCCTACAGCAACATAAAAAGCCTTAAATCCTTGTTCCCTTAATTCATTAATACTTACTTCTTCTCCTACTTTGATGTTTGTTTTTATTTTCACACCATACTCACTTAAAGCTTTAATTTCTTTTTCTACTATATCTTTAGGAAGTCTATATGAAGGAATAGCATAAGTAAGCATTCCGCCTGCTTTTACCTCAGATTCAAACACTGTAACTTCATATCCCAACATAGTTAAAAAGTAAGCATTAGATAATCCTGATGGACCAGCTCCGATTACTGCTACCTTTATTCCCTTTGAAGACTGTTTTTCAGGAAAACATTCTAAATAATCATCAACCGAATCTGCCATAAATCTCTTTACTGAACGAATATTTACTGCTGCATCAATATCATTCCTGCGACACTTAGCCTCACATTTATGGGGGCATACTCTTCCGCAAACTGCCGGAAATGGATTATTTTTTAAATGGGTTTCTAAAGCTTTTTTGAAATTACCTTCTTTAGTATAAGCAAGATAAGCTGGTACATTTACCGAAGCCGGGCAAGCATTAGAACAAGGAGCATAGATTAAGTCAGCACATACTCCGGCTCGACATTTTTTATCTCGAATATGTTCTATATATTCATCTTTAAAATATCTAAGAGTAGCTAAAATTGGGTTGGGAGCAGTTTGTCCCAAAGCACAAAGAGCAGTATCTTTTATTTGATAAGATAGCTCCTCCAGAGTATCCAAATCTTCCATTTTCCCTTTTCCCTGACAAATTCTGGTTAAAATTTCCAACATTATTCTGGTACCTTCCCTACAAGGGGTACATTTGCCACAGGATTCTTCCTGAATAAATTCCATGAAATAACGGGCTATATCTACCATACAGGTATCTTCATCCATTACAATTAATCCACCAGAGCCCATAATAGCTCCCAGCTCTTTTAGTGATTCATAATCAACCTTTACATTGAGATGTTGAATAGGAATACATCCTCCGGAGGGCCCGCCAATTTGCACTGCTTTTAGTTTCTTATTATTAGGGCAACCTCCTCCAATATCATAAATAATTGTCCCTAAAGGCATTCCAATGGGTACTTCGATAAGACCGGTATTATTTATATCTCCGGCCAGGGCAAATACTTTTGTCCCTTTACTTTTTTCAGTCCCCACAGAAGCATAATCTTTTGCTCCTTTTAAAATTATATAAGGAATATTGGCATAAGTTTCTACATTATTTAGTACGGTAGGACATTCCCATAAACCTTTTTGGGCAGGATAAGGTGGTCTTGGTCGAGGTTGTCCTCTTTTCCCTTCTATAGAACGCATTAGTGCAGTTTCTTCACCACAGACAAAAGCACCTGCTCCCATTCTTATTTCTATATCAAAATTAAAACCAGTATCCAAAATATTTTTTCCCAAAAGTTTATTTTCTCTTGCTTGTTTAATAGCAATTGATAATCTTTCTATCGCCAAAGGATATTCGGCGCGAACATATATATATCCTTGATCTGAACCAATGGCATATCCACAGATCATCATCGCTTCCATTACGCTATGAGGATCTCCTTCTAATATACTTCTATCCATAAAGGCACCGGGGTCACCCTCATCAGCATTACATAAAACATATTTCTTACCACCTTTTGCAGCAGCAGTAAACTGCCATTTTAGGCCGGTGGGAAATCCTGCTCCCCCTCGGCCTCTAAGGCCAGATTTTTTAACTTCCTCTACCACTTGCTGAGGAGTCATCTCGGTCAACACTTTACCTATAGCCATATATCCATCGGCAGCAATATATTCTTCAATATTAAGCGGGTTTATAACTCCACAATTTCGGAGAGCTATTTTTCTTTGCAGTTTAAAAAAATCTATATTTTCAAACATTGCTACCATTTCTTTGGTTTTTGCTTTTTTATGAAAAAGACGTTTTACCACTCTGCCTTTTAATAAATGTTCTTGCACTATTTCTCTGACATCTTCAGGTTTGACTTTCTGATAAAATATTCCCTCCGGATAAATAACTATAACCGGACCTAATTCACAAGTTCCCATACATCCTGTAGTAACCACATCAATTTCATTTTGTAGGCCTGCTTTAGTAATTTCTTTCTCCATTGCCTCTTTAACACTCTCTGCACCAGAAGAAATACAAGCCCCTCCATAACAAAGTAAAACGTGAGTTCTAAAATTATACATATTAATTATCCCCTACCTTATCTATTTATATTGTTCTAATATTTTTTCTAATTTTTTTACAGACATCCGACCATGAATATCCTTATCAATCATTACAACCGGTGCTAATCCACAAGCACCCAAACATCTTTGCACTCCTATAGAAAATCTTCTATCTTTAGTTGTTTCACCTATACTTATTCCTAGTTTTTTTTCGAGTGATTCTAATATTTTTTTCGCACCACGAACATAACAAGCTGTTCCCAAACACACTGTAATATTATGTCTACCAGTAGGAAAACTTCTAAAATAAGAGTAAAAAGTAACTACTCCCCTAACCATACTTACCGATACATCCATCTCTTTGGCCACAAAATTTTGTACTTCTGGTGGAAGATATCCAAAAATTGCCTGAGCCATATGAAGTACGGGTATCAAATAACCTTTTTTTTCTTTATTTCCATCAATAAATTCTTTAAGTTGTTTATACTTTTGTTCATCAGTAAGTTCTTTTTCATTACAAATACATCCCATAATAATTATTTCCCCTTTGAAAAAAGATATTTTTCTACAATTTGACCCTTTAAAATATGTTTCTCAAATATTTCTTCAGCAGCTTTTGTATCGACCTTTCCGTATACTACAGGTTCTTTATCTTCTATATAGACCTGAATCATAGGTTCCTGTTCACAAAAACCAGCACATCCTGCAGTAGTTACGATAATATCGCTTTTATTACTTTTGTTAATAAGGTCAACCAAGGTGTTCATCGTCTGTCTGGCCCCGGCGGCAATACCGCAAGTTCCCAGACAAACTACAATTTTAATCCGGTGCTTTCCAGTACGTAACTCAAGATCCTTTCTTACTCTATCTCTAATTTTTTTTAATTCTTCTAAATTCTTCATTTTCCTCCCCTTTGTTTTTTATTCTTGGTAATAAACAAAAAAAAACTAATTAGAATCTATTTAGTTTGTTTTAAAAACCAATATTTTATAAAATCATTAAATCCCAAATTGAAAATCAATTCCAATTTTATTAAGTTCTTGGTTTATAGAATTATAAATAAAATTCCGAACTTCTTTCTGTTGCATTTCAGCATAACTTAAAATTTCCTTAATCTCTTTACTGCAAAAAATAGATGTTTTCTTACCGATTTTATTTTGAATAAAAATTTCAAAATTTACCTTCGGCCAACTATAGATAACATCAACGAAAGTACTTGCCATATCTCCGAAAGGTTTGGCATCAATATGAGAAATATCTGTTTTGAATTCTATATGAGTACCCCTTTTTTTTAATTTAGAAATCTTTAAATAGCCTCCTGTATCCTCTACTGCTTTCTTTAAAAATGGAAGCCCTAATCCGACTCTTCGGGTTTTCCGAGAAGTTACAAAAGGATCAATCACATTTTTATCCTTAATCCCTACTCCATTATCTTCTATATTACAAAAAAAATCTTTATTCTTGATTCCAAAGACAATTTTAACTTCTGTAGCATTGGCGTTTATAGAATTCTCTATAATATCAAACAGATGGTCCGCTAAATCTTTCATTGTTTACTTCTTTTTAGAAAATCTTTCAAAGATATAAAATTCTTAATCTCTTCCTGGTTATCTTCCATAAAAAATAGCCCTATATCTTCAACCCCATGACTATCTGAACCGGCTATTACCGGAAATTCATCCCAGGTATCACCCAGCTGAAATTTTTCTTTTCTCCACTTAAATTTAGAAGCTTCTACTGCATCATAATTTGCTTCTCTATCCAGAAACCCTAATTGGCTAAGCAAACTAAATCTATCTTTGTCAATATGGGCAGGAATAGCAATTCCTTCTATACTGTGTATGAAATCAACCAAACTATCTAATCCTATATCTAAAGCTACCTGTCTTAAGGTATCGTCAATCCCGATAATTTCACCCTTTAGGTCATAGTATAGCTGATAACCAAAAACTTGAGAGTTATTTTTTCTTTTGGGCAAATAATTCTCTATTTCTTTCTCTATTTTTAAAAGTGCTTCGATATTGGGAAAATAAGCCAGGAGATGGACTTCTTCTCTACTGGTTAATTCCACCCCCGGAATTACTCGAATAGGCATATCTTCGCTCAGCTTACAGGCTAAAATTGAATGATGAACAGTATTATGATCAACAATAGATATAAGATTAAGTTCTTTCTGAACAGCCTGCTCTAAAATTAGCTGGGGTGACATAATATCATCACTACAAGCCGAAAGAGCAGAATGGATGTGTAAATCAATCCTTTCCAGTTTCAGCCTCCATCATACAATATATTTCTCCGGATATAGTAAATGAATCTTTGCTGGTTTGAAATAAATCTATCTTTTCTTCTTCGGCTTTTTCAATTACTTCCTGGCTAATAGATACATTATTAGTAAATATTATGGCATTAATATCTTTGATAAGAGCCACTGCAATACTATTTTTATGAGCTTGAATGGTAATCCAAATACTATCAGGTTTTGCATGAGCCATTACATCAGACATTAAATCTCCACAATACCCGGCGCTAATTTCATAATTAGCAGGAAAAACGATTTTTTTCAACTGGCATTTATCGATTATTTTACTTACTTTCATTTTTTTACTCCTAAATTAATTATTGCTTTTAATTCTGTTCCGGTTCTTAAAGAAGATTTGATTTTAGATTTATCGGCATAACGTTTTATATTAGGAAGCCCCATTCCGGCACCAAAACCTAAGGCTCTGATCTTTTCAGAGGCAGTAGTAAACCCTGGCGTTAATGCCAATTCAACATCAGAAATCCCTGGGCCACTATCATATGCACAAATTACTGCATCGTTATTTTCGTCAACTTCAATAGTAATATATCCTCCTAAAGAATGAAGACAGATATTCATTTCTGCTTCATAACATACAATAGCAATTCTACGAACAATATCTTTACTGATTCCCAGGTTTTGAAAATATTTTTTGGTTATGCTGGCCACTATACCGGCGTTGTCAAAATCGTCTCCCTTAACTTCAAAATGAAGCGGTTTTTTAGTAATTTTTTTAATCATTTCTTCGGAAATCTTCCCATTTTTTGCTTCTCTATCCTTAACTTTTTCGGCAATTGACTGAACTACAACTAATAATCTATTTAAAATATCACTTAAAGTTATTATGCCTACAATTTTTTTACTATTGGAAGACTCGGTAACCGGAAGCCGTCCCACTCCAAATTTTTCTAACTTACGAATTGCCGAAACAACCGAAATATTTTGAGGTATAGTAATTACATCTCTGGTCATATAATTAGTTATTTTTTTATCAACGTAATGTTTGTCAAAGGAAGTTATGATATCGTTAATACTTATTATTCCTAAAATATTTTTTTTATTATCAACTATAGGAACTCCGGAAATTTTTTTCTCTTTAAGTTTTAACTGTATTTCCCGAAAAGTGACGTTTTCCTTAAAAAATATTACTTTCTTAGACATAGCCTCCTTAACTTTAATTTCATAAATTAGCTCATTGACTAAAGTTAACTTTTCCTTGGAGTAATTACCACTCATTTATTTTTCTCTTTCATTGTCTCTTCCACAATTTTTTTACAGGATTCAAACATTAGATTATCTGTTTTTAAAAGGGGAATATGATGAGATTTGGCTAAACCGATTGCTTCTTGGGGAGGGAGTTTTCCTCGCACAAAAACAATAGCAATAGCTCCGGTTAATTCGGCTGTACGAACAACTTGCGAAGAGGTTAAACCGGTTAAGAGTACATAGTTATCCTTGGAATAAGCTAAGATATCACTTAAAAGATCGCTCGCACCACAGTCTATGATTTCTTGATCTAAAAAATCTTCGCCGCATAAAACTTCTGCATCTAAAAGGCAAATTAAATCTTTAACTTTCATAATAACCTCCCCTTTTAAAAGGTATCTATATATATCATTTTACATTATCCTTCTTAAACTTGCGGCAAATATAATTTTACTCTTGTTAATTAATTGTGAAATAAATCACAAAAAACACAAAAAAATTTTATCACAAGTTTAAGTAGTATGTCAAACCTTCAAATTCAATAGATAAATCTACATTATGTAATTTAATTTCTGGGGGCAATCCGATGTGGACAGGGGCAAAATTTAAAAGGGCTTTAACCCCACCGGCCACCATTTTATCTGCCACTTCCTGGGCTGAATCAGCTGGCACCACCAATATTCCAATATCTATATTTTTCGTCTGGATAAATTTTTCTATCTCTTTTATATCGTAAATAAAAATATGGTCATATTTCTTGCCAATTTTTGAAGGATTATTATCAAAAATTCCCTTGATTATAAAACCTCTTTTCTGAAAGCCTTTATACTTTACTAAGGCCTTTCCCAAATTTCCTGCTCCGGCAATAATAACTGACCAGTTTTTATCTAATCCTAATATCTTTTTTAATTCTCTAATAAGATCTATTAAGGGATACCCGATTCCCCGTTTGCCAAATTCTCCGAAATAAGCCAAATCTTTACGAATTTGTGCTGAATTTACTCCGGTCATTTCGGCAATTTTAGACGAAGAAATATATTTTGGCTTTCTTTTATCTATATTTTCAATTAATTTTTCTAAACAACGATGGTATATAGATAGTCTGTTTATAGTAACAGAAGGAATATTTTTTCTCTTCAAACTTATATTTCCCTTTCTTATCTAGTTGTTACCCATATTTGATAATCTAATTTCTTCAATTTCTCTGAAATTGCTTTAGCCTCATCTGAAGTTTTAAATTCCCCTACTTGAACCTTGTAAAGAGTTTTTCCCTTAATTACATAAGTCTGGTATCCTTTACCTCTTATCTCTTTAGCTAAATTCTGGGCACTTTCTTCTTTTGAAAAAGCTCCTACCTGAACAGTATATACCTTCTTATCTGAAACTGTTTCAGACTCCTTTATTACCTTTACTTCTGGTTGTATCCCTGAAGTTTTAACCGTGGTGGACTCAGTCAGTAGCGGCTTTTCTTCTGGAATAAGCTCTTTTTTTATTTCTTCCTCAGGGGATTTCTCCTTTTCTTCAACCTTTTCTATTGTTTCTTTTTGGGGCAACTCAACAGGAACTTTTATAACCGGAGATTCTACCTTCTCTTCTTTCACAACTGTCGGTTCTTCGGGAGGAATATAACTTCTATCCCTGGCTAAATTAAAAGCCACACCTAAAATTATTATCGCGCCTATTAAGATTATAAAGGTTTCCAGATTACTTCTGCTTTTTCTCTTATAAACCCTACTCGCTTTTCTCATATTAAATCATACTCCCATACTAACTTTTGGATAGATAAAAGTTTTTATCATATTTTTTATATTATATACTAATATACTTTAATTATTCTACAAAAATTTTTAAAATCCTTCTTTTTTCTTTTTTATTTTATATATATTACTCAATTTGTTAAATATTTTTTATTATGATAACATAAAATAATATTAGCGTATAGCGTATAGCGTATAGCGTATAGAAAAAAGAACAAAAACGCAAATCCAAAATCGTATCTCGTATCTCGTGAATCGTATCTCGCAAAGAAAATAGAAAATAAAATAGTATTGCGTATTGCGTCAGTATTAAACTAAAAATTTAAAACGAAAAGTGAAAAACCATAATTCAAAACTCAAAACTTTTTTCTTAATATCAAATTCTAAGTTTTTTATCGTTTCTTTCCTTTTTATTTTTACAATATAGCCTGTGAAATAAGATGGATAAAACTCAATATATAATAATGCATGTTTAAATTTTAATTTTTTAGCTATGGTTTTACGCTTTGCGTTTTTCGTTATAACTATCACTATTCACTAACGACCAATTTAATTACTAGATTAAATTTAAAGGAAAAAATATGAATCCAAAAAAGTACATTTTGATGGGCATTGGAAACACGCTTCGGGGTGATGATGGAATAGGATCAATTATTGCCCAAAGTTTTAAAGATAGTGATTGGCTTTCTATGGACTGTGGGGTTATTCCTGAAAATTTTACCTCAATTATCAAAAAAAATAGGCCCGATCTCCTAGTGCTTATCGACGCTGTGGAGATGGACCTTAAATCTGGTGAATTTAGAATAATCTCTCCTGAT
>Ga0222684_1000081_pt1 | contig 23623 bp, 18 predicted proteins | sample AntAcemetage1075_FD_181150 | JGI IMG/M metagenome (GOLD analysis project Ga0222684, IMG submission 181150) | Saline water microbial communities from Ace Lake, Antarctica - #1075 | ecosystem: Environmental > Aquatic > Non-marine Saline and Alkaline > Saline | place: Antarctica: Ace Lake...
ATACGCTAAACGCTACACGCTAACTAAATATTATTCACTAACGACTAATTTAATTGGTCAATTAAATATGGATTTGTCCTCTTCTCCTCACCTATAGTCGAATCTGGGCCATGACCGGGATAAATTATCTTATCATCACCTAAAATTAATAATCTTTCTTTAATTGATTTTATTAAATCTTGGTAAGAACCACCGGACAGGTCGGTTCGACCAATACCCCCGGCAAATAAAGTATCACCCGTAAAGATAATATTATTTGAAACAAGAGAAATTCCACCCGGGGTATGACCCGGTGTGTGAATTACTCTTAAATTTAATCTGCCTAAAACTATCTCGTCTCCCTCTTCCAAAAGCTTATCCGCAGGAGGTGAGTATATTTCTTTACCCATAAAGGAAGAGAAATTTTTGTTGGCATCAACTAACATATCAGCATCTAACCTATGGATTAATAATAAAGCTTCTGTTTTGGCTTTAAGCAAATTATTACCAGCAATATGGTCGATATGCCCATGGGTATTAATAATATACTTTAAATCAAAATTATTTTTTTGTAAAAAGTCTAAAATTAAATCTACCTCATTTTCTCCACCCGGATCAATTACCGCTGCTTGTTTAGTCTTTTTACAACTAATTAAATAACAATTAGTTTCTAACACTCCTACCACTAATTTTTTTAGAAACATTTCTTCTATAACCCTTCCCCCTGGTAAATTCTTTTATAAACAATTCCATTTACTAAAATAACTTTTATGTTCTCAGATAAAAAAATCTTTATAAAATATCCCCTAAAACAGATTGTATGGATTTACTTATTTTTTTTAAAATATGAGGATAATTAGTAATAATTCCATCTACTCCATATAAAATAAAGCGTACCATATCTATATCTCTATCGACCGTCCACACATACACTGTTTTATCCAGTAGATGCATCCAAGGAATAAGTTTTTCTTTACACAAAAAGGCATACGGATTTATCCCGTCTAATCCATTAACATATTTTTCGGGATTTATCCATTTAGCATATAGTCCATTTGCTTTAAGCTCAGGGTATCTCTCTTTCAGCAAGATTAAGGTATCTCTATTAAAAGATGAAAAAAGAATATTTTTATATCCAAAAGTCTCTGTCTCTTTTGCTAATTTATCTACAATTCCTGGATAAATCTTTTCTCCTCCTTTAATTTCTATATTTACAGAAAGTTTTCCCTTTAATATTTCAAATACATCCTTAAGTAAAGGTATCTGCTCAGTGTGATATTTCCTCACCTTACCTTTTTCTAAGTCGAGTATGTCCCTCTTCTTAATTTTTAATTGTCTAAAACAAACCTTCTTTCCATCATTTCTTGCGATAAATAGTTTTTTAACTACATCGAAGCGCTTGCCGTCACAATGCAAATAAAAACTTATTTTCTTTTTGGTTAATTGTTCATAAATATTCAGATAAAAGGAATTAGCTTGAATTATTTTTAATTCTAAAAAATATTTCTTCTCTTCCGGTAATTTTTCCATAATTTTTTCTTGATTTTTAGTAAAAAATTTAGAAATGTCGTATTCTTTTAATTCTTTAAAAGTAAGCTGCTTAATGGAATTCCCTACCCCAGTTAACCTTTTTAGGTCCATATCATGGATCACAACTAATTTTCCATCTTTTGTAAGGTGCACATCTAATTCTATTCCATCTATCCCTAAATCTAATGCTTTTTCAAAAGCAGAAAGGCTATTTTCGGGAGCAATTCCTTTTGCTCCTCTATGTCCAATAATAAGAGGTAATTCCATTATGCTTTCTCCCTAAAAAATTTGGTTTATTTCTAAATTAACTTTTCACTATCTAAAAGAATGGTAACCGGACCATTATTAAAAATCTTTACCAACATCATGGTTTGAAATTCACCGGTTTCAATTTTAAGACTATAATTTTTTATATATTTTACAAAATAATCATATAATTTTACAGCTTTATCAGGAAGAGCCGCAGAAATAAAACTCGGACGCCTACCTTTTTTACAATCCCCGTATAAAGTAAATTGAGATATAACTAAAATCTGGCCATTTATATCTTTCACGGAAAGATTCATCTTTCCTCCTTTGTCTTCAAATATACGTAAATTTACTATTTTTTCGGCTAGGTATTCTGCATCCTTTTCTGCATCTTTCTGACCTACCCCCAATAGGACTACCAAGCCCTCTTCTATCTTTCCTATTTCTTTTTTTTCAGTCTCTACTGACCCCTTTTTTACTCTCTGTACTACTGCTCTCAATTGTTTATTCCTCCGAACAAAATATCCTTTTTCCTATTCATTGTTTAAAATGTTTTTACTCTTTTTATAGTTAATATGCCTTTTACTTTATTCATTTTTTTTATTGCTTCTTGAATTTGACTAAGATTATTGATTGAAAGAATTACATCTATATTAGCAACGTTATTCCCGTCAGTTACTGCGTGTATAGCATTAACTAAAATCTTAAGGCTTGAAAAAATTAACAAAATATCGGATACTAAATTTGGGCGGTCATCTGCTACTACTTTTATCTTTATCGGATAAAACAGCTCTTCTGTCTTTATCCATTCCACTTTAACCAACCTATCTTTTTCTGCAGAAATAAAATTAATATTAGTACAATCTGCCTTATGTATAGATACACCTCTCCCTCTGGTAATGTAACCAATTATTTCATCACCGGGAACCGGATTACAGCAACGAGAAAATCTTATCATAACATCATCAATCCCTTGAACTCTAATGCCTTGATCAATTCTTTTTTTTACTTTTACCAAGGGAATAACTGGAAATATTTTTTCTTGAGGAATTATTTTAGATAAAACCTGATAAGGGGTTAGCTTTCCATATCCAATATTTTCAAACATTGATTCCGATTCGGTAAAACCTAATTCAATTGTCACTTCTTTTAATTTTTTAGTAAGCTCAGGAGAGGTTTTAATCTTATATTTTTCCATCTCTTTTTCAAAAAGGTCCTTACCTTTTTGAATATTTTCCTCCCTCATCTCCTTCTTAAACCAAATTCTAATCCTATTTTTTGCCCCTGATGTTTTGGCTATCTTCAGCCAATCTCTACTAGGGCCTCGGCTTGATTTGGAAGTTAATATTTCTAAAATATCTCCACTCTTTAATTTATAATCCAAAGGCACTATTTTCTTATTAACCTTAGCCCCTACACAACTATGCCCTATATCTGTATGAATAAGATATGCAAAATCAATCGGAGTAGAACCTGAAGGTAATATTTTTACATCTCCTTTGGGAGTAAAGGTAAAAACTTCATCCTGAAAAAGACCTATTTTTAAGTTTTCCATAAATTCTTTAGGATCTTTCAAATCTTTCTGCCACTCTAATATCTGTCTTAACCAGGAAAGTCTTTCCTCTAATTTCTTATCCTTTTTTAAATCAACTTTTTCTTTATATTTCCAATGAGCAGCTATTCCGTATTCAGCAGTTTTGTGCATCTCCCAGGTGCGAATTTGTATTTCTAAAGGTTCACCTTTGGGAGTTATCACTGTGGTGTGTAAAGACTGATACATATTCGATTTGGGCATAGCAATATAGTCCTTAAATCTACCGGGCATGGGTTTCCAAATTGAATGTAATAATCCCAAAACCGCATAACAATCCCTGATAGAGTTGCAAATTACCCTAATTGCAATTAAATCATATATCTGGAAAAAATCTTTTTTCCCCTTCTCCATCTTTTTGTAAATACTATAGATATTTTTTGGACGACCTTGAATTTCCGCCTTTATTTCTACCTTTTGTATCTCTTTTGTTATAATCGCTTTTATCGATTCTACATAACTTTCTCTTTCCAGGCGATTTTTTGCAATTCTATTAACCACCTCTCTATATTTCATTGGCTCTAAATAATGCAGAGAAAGGTCTTCTAACTCCCACTGAACCCTGGAAATACCTAACCTATTGGCGATAGGTACATAAATTTCCAGTGTTTCCCGGGCTATTTTTACTCTCTTGTGAGGTGGTATATATTGCAGAGTCCTCATGTTATTCAAGCGATCTGCCAATTTTATTAAAATAACTCTTACGTCTTCTGCCATAGCCAAAAACATTTTACGAAAATTTTCGGCTTGCTGCTCTTCTCGTGTTTTAAAAGATATTTTACTTAATTTCGTGACACCATTAACCAACATTGCTATTTCTTCGCCAAACTCTTCTTTAATTGTAGATAATGGGGTGTTAGTATCCTCTATTACATCATGTAGAATCCCCGCAGAAATGGTAATCATATCAAGTTCTAAATCAGCTAATATTTTAGCTACTTCCAAAAGATGCGAAATATAAGCTTCTCCAGAGTACCTCTTTTGTTTCCGGTGGGCTTTTGCAGAATATCTGTAGGCTTTTTTTACTAAGCCCAAATCAGCTTGAGGAGCATATCGGGATATTCTTTTTAAAATATATCTTATTAAAGTTAATTGAGAAATAACCCCACCTTCTTTATTAGTCGATAGTGAACAGTGAATAGTCGTTAGTATTAAATTAGCGTATAGCGTACAGCGGGTAGTGTATAGAAAAACAGTATATAGTATTGAGTATCGAGTATATAGCCAAAAAAGAAATGCAAGGGGTTCGATAAATCCGCCCCCTACTCTAAAAACTATATGTTATATGCTAATATCACAATACGCTACACAAGATACGAGAAAAAAGTTTTGAGTTTTGAATTATGGTTTTTCGCTTTTAGCTTTTAGTTATATAATGATAACTAAAAAACGTATTTAAAACTAACAACTAATATGTCTTGTATTTTGTATTTTCCTTACACTTATTACCCGCACCTATACGCTAAACGCTGCACGCTCTACGCTAATATGCGAGATGCGATTCACGAGATACGAGATGCTAATTAATTATACCGAACCAAAGAAAATATATCATATCCTTTTAATTTCTCCCGAGGATTTAAAAATTCAAGTTCAATTATAAAGGAAGAACCCACAACCTTCCCTCCTAATTTTTCAATTAGTTCAAATACTGCAGCAGTGGTACCTCCTGTAGCTAAAAGATCGTCAACGACCATAACTTTATCTCCATTATTTATGGAATCTTTATGCATTTCCAATATATTCTCTCCATACTCTAATTGGTAAGATACTCTCTCCACTTCACTCGGTAATTTCTCTGGTTTTCTTATGGGTAAAAATCCTACTCCTAATTGATAGGCTACTGGGGCACCTATAATAAAACCACGAGCTTCAATTCCCGCAATATAATCAATTTGGTATTCACTACAATGCTTAGTTATCTCATCAATACTAAATTTAAATGCTTCTTTATCTTTTAATAAGGTAGTAATATCTTTAAATTGGATGCCTTTCACCGGAAAATCCGGAATATTTCTAATTTTTTCTTTTAAATCTATCACTTTTATCTGCCTCCTAAAAAATAGTTTTTATATCTTTTATATTTAATTGAAGATTTTCCGTTCCATTCCACTTATTTAGTTCGATATTAAAAGCTAAATCTACCACTTTGTTTTCAGAGAATATTTGCTTTCCGATTTTGCTTAATTTAAATCCTATCCCTTCTAATGTTCTGTTCTCTCCCTTAATTTTTATTTTTAAATGCTCCCTCTTTCCACCAACCAGTCTCCAATCAGATATTATGTTTTTGTAACTACAAAAGACAGGTTGAGGGTTCCCAATTCCAAACGGCTCTAGAACACTAATATCCTTTATCAGGCCAAAATTAATATCGCTTAGTGAAATCTGAGTGTCTATTTTTAATTCTGGACTTAGATCATCTTCTTTAATGAAATTTTGAGATATTTCATTTATCCTTAATTTAAACTCAGGAATTTTGTTAGATTCCATAGTAATTCCTGCCGCTAATTCATGGCCACCAAAATTTATTAAAATATCCTGACACGATTCCAAAACGTTATATAAATGAAAACCTTTAATACTCCTTCCCGAACCTTTTGCTATTCCATTTTTTTTAGAAATAATAATTGCAGGACGATTAAATTCATCTACTAATCTGGAGGCTATTATGCCGATTACTCCTTGATTCCAATTTTCTGATTCAAGAACCAATACTTTATTATCTTCTTCTTTTACTTGTATAGAAGCAAATTTCCTGGCTTCCTTTAAAATATTATCTCCGATTTCCCGCCTACGTTTGTTTATTTCACTTAATTTTTGGGATAAATATTTAGCTTTATATTCAGAATCAGTAAGCAATAATTCCAAGGCTAATTTAGGATCACCTAATCTTCCTGCTGCATTTATTCGGGGAGCAAGGGCAAAATTAACTTCTTTGGTACCTAAATTACCATAATTTACTCCGCTCTCCATTATTAACGCTTTCAAACCTTCTTTATTGGTTTGATTAAGTGCTCTTAATCCGTATTTGATTAGGATACGATTTTCATCGATAAAAGGAACGGAATCAGCAATCGACCCCAATGCAACATAATCAAGTAGACTCCATAAATCATCCTGGTTTTTTTTTAATTTTGAATATAGGGCTTGGGCTACTTTAAAACTTACTCCCACTCCTGCCAATTCCTTAAAAGGATAATTTGTATCGCATTTGGGATTTATAATTGCTAGTGCAGAAGGAAGGCTTTTTCGGGGTTGATGATGGTCGGTAACTATAACATTTATACTATAATTATTTGCTTTTTCTATTTCAGAAATGGAATTAATTCCGCAATCAACGGTAATGATTAATTTAATATTATTTTTAAATAGGATATCTATTGCTTCTTCATTTAGCCCATATCCCTCTTGAAAGCGATTAGGTATATAGTAATATAAATTAGTAGTAAACTTTCTCAAAATCGTAAACAATAAGGCAACGCTGGTTAGGCCATCGACATCGTAATCTCCGTAGATTAATATTCTTTCATTGTTATTTATCGCTCTTAGTATTTTCTCAACAGCTTTTTCCATATCTTGAAAGATATAAGGATCTCTCAAATCTTTAAGATCTGCTTTTAAGAATTTTCTAGCACTCGGAACTTCCTTTGTTTCTCTGTTTATTAGTAATTGAGCTAAAATTGGAGAAATATTTAATCCTTTAGATAACTCTGATTGTAACTTCTTATCTTCTTTTGATATGTGCCACTCTATTTTATCTACACTCCTTTCTCGTGTTTCGTACATTATGACAAGCTAAAAACTTAAAGCAAAAAGCTAAAAACCATAATTCAAAATTCAAAACTTTTTATTAAATTTTAAATTTTAAGTTCTGTTTTTGTTTCTTTAGTTTTTTATTTTTACTATATAGTATACGAGATAAGATATGTTAAACTAAATATACATTACTAGATATTTAAATTTTAAATTTTGCGCTTTTCGTTTTTCGCTATATACGATATACCATATACGAATATAGTTTTACGTTTTTAATTTTTCGTTCTTTTTATCAATGCCTAAAAATTCGAAAAATAATAGTTAAAATGATACTTACTAAAATACATACTCCTAAAGGAAAGTAAAAGACCATATTTTTTCTTTGGATTACTATATCGCCGGGTAATCTACCAGAAAAAGGCAACTTTCCCATCAACAAAAATATAGTTCCTAAAATAATCAATACTATTCCAAAAAATAGGAGGGTCTTCCCAAACAGGTTAAATCCAGACATTTTTATCTCCTATTTTGTTTGAATCTACTTTTTACCTTTTTTACCGGTAATCCTAATACCTTTTTGGTGTATCTTAAATATTTTATTCCACTCTAATAATAAAGGACTAGCAATAAATATTGAAGAATAAGTGCCGGCAATCATTCCTAAAAGCAACGCTAAAGCAAAATCAGAAAGTATATTCCCCCCAAAAAAATATAAGGTTAAAATGGGAATAATAGTAGTTAAAGCTGTATTTATCGTTCTGGACAGAGACTGATTAATGCTCATATTTATTAAATTTTCAAACAGTTCTCTGGTTTTAAATTTAATATTTTCTCTAAGTCTATCTAAAATTACTATTGTATTATTTAGAGAATATCCTATTATAGTTAAAACTGCTGCTATTATCGAAATAGTTATCTCCTTCTGTAACAAAGAAAAAATTCCTAAAACAATTAAGGTATCATGCAAAAGGGCTAATATTGAAATAATAGAAAACTTAAATTCAAACCTCATAGTAATGTATAGAATGATTCCTATAAAAGCAAAAAGTAAAGCATAAAAGGCTAACTTTTTTAAGTTATCTCCGATAACTGGTCCTACTGTCTCTACACGCAATATCTCTAAATCAGTTAAATTCTCTCTAAAAGCTGATAATATTCCCTTCCTTTGCTCTGAATTAATCCTTTCTGTCCGTATTACAAATTCATTCTCTGATAAATTTTGAATAGTGCTTTGGCTTAAATTAAATTCGCTTAAAACATTTCGAACTTCGGCAGTGGAAACTGATTTATCAAATCTTATTTGAATTAAAGTCCCTCCGGCAAAATCAATTCCAAGATTAAACCCTTGAAAAATAATTGAAATTAAACCAACCAGGACAATAACTGCAGAAATAATATATGCTATTCGTCTCTTTTTGATAAAATTAAACTTCTTTTTTCCAATTAGGTCCATTTAAATATATCCTCCTTAATTATGTCTATAATAAAGCTTTGAAACTAAACTTAGTAGCTACTAATTCTAAAATAATCTTGGTTACTACAATCGCGGTAAACATGCTAGCTAAAATACCTATACTCAAAGTAACCGCAAATCCCTTGATTGGTCCTGAGCCAAAATAAAATAAGGCAAGAGCTGCAATTAAAGTAGTAACATTGGCATCAAATATTGTACGAAAAGCCTTGTTAAAACCTGCATCAATAGAAGCCCGAAAAGTTTTTTCCAACCTTAATTCTTCTTTTATTCTCTCAAATATCAGGATATTTGCATCTACTGCCATACCAATAGTAAGAATCATTCCAGCTATTCCGGGTAAAGTTAAAGTCGCCCTTAAACCTGCTAAGGCTCCCACAATTATTACCATACATACAACCAAAGCAAAATCTGCTATTAATCCAAACCCTTTATAGTAAATTAACATAAAGAGTAAAATTAATATCAATCCTACTATCCCGGCTTTTACCCCTTTGGAGATAGAGTCTCTTCCTAAAGTTGGTCCAATTGACCTATTTTCCAAAATTTCAACTTTTACCGGGAGAGCACCAGACCGCAAAAGTAAAGCTAAATGTTTTGCGCTATCTACGGTAAATTTCCCGGTAATCTGAGCTTTTCCGTCGAGAATTGGTTCCTGGACTACAGGAGCAGATATTTCTTTCCCGTCCAAACTAATAGCTAAAACTTTCCCCACGCTCTTTTTAGTGGCTTCTCCAAATTCTTTTGCTCCAATTTTATCAAATTCAATTAAAACAGTAGATCGACTAAATTGATCAAAGGATGATTTAGCGGAGACTAAATGGGCTCCGGTTAGCTGAGTTTCTCCTTCTTCGTTTTTAAACTCCAAAAGAGCGGTTTTGCCAATTAATTCTACAGCTGCTTCCGGATCTTCCACGCCAGGTAACTGAACTAAGATACGATTTGTACCTTGTCTCTGAATTACTGGTTCCGAAACTCCTAATTGGTCAATACGGTTTCTTATTATTTCTAATACTCTGTTTACCGCATCATTGTCTACTACTGCATTAGGAGTATCAACACACTCTAAGATAACGTGAGAACCTCCTTGTAAATCTAATCCCAAATTTATCTTCTCGTTAAGAGGAAACGATAATATAAGTGCAATAAAAATTACTACAAAGACACTGGCTATCCTTAAGGTTTTAGTCCAATTCATATAAAAATCCTCTCTTTCTAATTTTTCTTACCTTTTATGTCTTTTTTACTTTATATTACTACAATATCTTTTTAACCTTATCATTATAATATTATAGTATTTTCTTTGTCAACGAAAATACTTGAAAATATAGTATCGAGTGAGGAAAGCGAAAGAAAAAATAGAAAAAGTAGCATTCTCCTTTCTACCTAGTTACACCACTAAAGTTTACTCTAAAATACTTGAAAATATATTTCTTTAGCTAATATACTAAAATTTAAAGGCAGGTACAAAATAAATACCTGCCTTTAAATTATTATCATTATTTATATCTCTATATATTTTCTTGCTTTTTAAAAAATACTTTGCGGTATTATTTCTCCCTTTTTGTCCCGATAGCATTACGCGTAGTATTTATAACTACATCTTTGGTAATCTCCAGGGTTAAAGTATCGCCTTTGATATCTCTGATTATTCCGTATATACCCCCAATAGTAACTACTTTATCCCCTTTTTGCACACTATCCAGCATTAATTTATGTTTTTTTTGTTTTTGTTGCTGTGGACGAATAAGAATAAAATAAAATATACCAAATATAACAATAAGGGGTAAAAATTGTTGAAGAGCTTCCATTTTTTACGATCACACCTTTCTTTTTTAATTTTAAAAAATACTTCTAAATTATACATAATTTTATTCTATTTAGCAAATGATTTTTAATCAATTAATCTAAATAATTTGCAATAAATTCTTCTTTGTATTCTAATAATCTACCTTCCACTAAAGCTAATCTTATATTTTTCATTAAAGAAGACATAAAATAAAGATTGTGAATGGTCCCTAAAATCGAAGCAAGTATCTCTTTAGACATATATAGATGACGTAGATAGGCCTTGGTAAAATTCTGGCAGGTATAACACTCACATTTATTATCTAAAGGCGTAAAGTCATCCTTATATTTAGCGTTAGTTATAGACAACTTACCAGATGAAGTAAATAACGAACCATTTCTAGCATTTCTGGTAGGCAAAACACAATCGAACATATCAATCCCTCTTATGACTCCTTCTAATATGCTCTGGGGAGCTCCCACTCCCATTAAATATCGAGGTTTATCAATTGGTAAACAAGGGACTGTGTAATCCAAAACTTCATACATTAAAAATTTTGGTTCACCTACGCTTAACCCCCCTATTGCATAACCAGGAAAATCTAATTTTACTAACTTGTTAGCATTTTCAATTCTCAAGTTTTTAAAAGCACCTCCCTGAACAATTCCAAATAAACTCTGGCTGGAACTATGATGTGCTTCTTTACACCTTTTAGCCCAGTGAATGGTTCTTTGGGCAGCTTTTTCTACATGGTATTTGCCAGAAGGATAAGGAGCGCATTCATCAAAAGCCATAGCAATATCAGAACCTAAAGCCATTTGAATCTCCATCGCCTTTTCGGGACTTATAAAATGTTTTGAACCATCAATATGAGAGTTAAAAGATACTCCCTCATCACTTATCTTGTTTAGTTTTCCTAAACTAAAAATCTGGAAACCTCCACTATCAGTTAAAATAGCTCCTTTCCAGCCCATAAACTTATGCAGCCCGCCTGCTTGAGCAATCAAATTATGCCCAGGCCTTAAATATAAGTGATAAGAATTACTTAAAATAATCCGAATACCCAAATCTTCTAATTCTCGAGGGGTCATTGCTTTTACTGTAGCTTGAGTACCCACTGGCATAAATACCGGGGTGTCAATTACACCGTGAGGGGTAATTAACTTTCCCAATCTTGCCCTAGTATTTTTAGACTCTTTTAGCACTTCAAATTTAATTGTCAAAAGTTCTCACCGTCTTAATCTTATAATTTATTTTTTAGCTAACAGGGCGTATGCAATACGCCCCTACATTTCTAATTTTTCTAATAACTGATTTATCTTGCATCTTTTACGTTTTATTTTTTTCTTCTATTACGGACAGACACAAGGTCTGTCACTACAAATGACTACTTCTCCTTGCAATTCAAGCCCGCATCTTATTTTTTCATTATATACTCGACATTGCTTTTCACCCAATACTGTTTTCTTTATCACTCATTACTAATTCCTCATTACTTGTATCTACATCCCACATCTATACGCTAAACGCTATACGCTCTACGCTTTATACTGATATATATGTGTATTTATTCTCTGTATCTTCTCTTTGCTAACGACTATTCACTGATGACTAACGACTATACAATAATCATCGCATCTCCAAAACTGTAAAATCTATACTTCTCTCTTATTGCTTCTTGATAAGAATTAAAGATAAAATCCTTTCCGGCAAAAGCAGAAGCAAGCATTAAAGGGGTCGATTGAGGGAGATGAAAATTAGTAATTAACACATCTATCACCTTAAATTTATATCCGGGATAGATAAATATATCGCTCCAATTACTGCCGCTTACAATTCCACCTTGATCAAAATTAAAAGCAGATTCCAGACTGCGAGTTGTGGTAGTCCCTACCGAAATAACCCGCCTTTTTTTAGTACTATGAGCTTGATTAATTTTTTTAGCAACCTCAGAAGAAATAGAATAAAACTCTGAATCCATTTTATGATCTTCTACTTTTGAAACTCTTATAGGTTCAAAAGTTCCTCGCCCGACATGTAAAGTTAAATATACTATTTCAATTCCTTTTTGAGTAAGTTCTTTTAGTAAAGATTTGGTAAAATGAAGTCCGGCAGTAGGAGCAGCAATTGAGCCATCATGAAGAGCATAAACCGTTTGATAGTCATTTCCGGTCTTTAATTCTTCTTTAATATAAGGTGGGGTAGGCATTTGTCCTATTTTATTTAATATCTCTTTAAAATTACCTTTATAATTAAAATGGATAAGATAACTACCCTTTTCTTCATTTTTACCCTTCACTATCCCCTCTAATTCAGACCCAAAAATTATTTTGGTACCTGTATGAACAATCTTCCCCGGCCTTACTAACACTTCCCAACTTTTGTCCTCTATAAATTTAAGAAGTAAAACTTCCACCTTTCCCTTAGTTTTCTCTTTAAAGCCATATAACCTTGCTGGCAAAACTTTAGTATTGTTTAAAACTAAAAGATCACCTTTTCTAAGGAAATCTTTAATATCTTTAAATAATTTGTTTTGAATTTCACTCTTGGATCGATTCAGAACCATCAAGCGGCTATGATCTCTTGGTTTAATCGGTTTTTGGGCAATAAAACCCGAAGGAAGGTAATAATCAAATTCATCTAATTTCATTTTTCTCTCTTCTTTTTATTTTTAATATTTTTTTGTAATATTTATTCCTTGATAATAATATTTTAAAATATCTTGATATCTGTACCCTTCAAGTGCCATACCGTACGCACCCCATTGGGACATTCCAACCCCATGTCCATTCCCTGAACCAGAAAATATAAAGGTTAGGGGAATATTTGATTTCACGATTTCTACTTTAGGTACTTGCTCTTCTTTTTCCTTTCCCCTTTCTTCTTTATTTTTCTTCATTAATTCAAGTAGCTCTTTAATAGTCCAATCTTTCTTTTGTTCTAGAATTTCCTTTATTGACTCTGTTTGCTCTTCTTTTTCCTTAATTTCCTTTTTATCTTCTGCATCTTCCGTAATATTCGATTCTTTCCCGATTGTTTCAATATTAAAAAGTGTACTCCTAATCAAGTCTGTCCCTATTAATCTTCTAAAATCATTAGTTTTCATGCTAATAACCTTAAGATAGCCAGTGGTAAAATTTAACTCACTTGTTCTACCGGTTTTACTTTTTTTAACTTGTTCTATAGAAACAACTGAATTTATCTCATAACCTTGTTTTTGTAGTTTTTCTGCCAAATCTTTTTCCTTTGTAGAGTAAGACCATGTGTGATGCGGAGGAGAAACTTTTTCTTCAAATTTTGATTCTACACTTCTTAAATAAGGCAAAAAACTCCCCCAAACATTCTCGCTATCCTCAGTATATCCACCACTATCAGAATGATAGACTGCGTTGATAGGCTTACCTTCGAAGGTTATAATTACTCCTCGAGTCTCGTCAACAGCTTTATTGGTTAAAGGGTCTTCATGGTTCACTCCTCCGTAAGCTTGACTATCGGTGGAAGCAGAGATATTATAACCTTTATCAATATATTTATTTACATTAAAGATAGCAAAAGTTCTTGCTGCAACTGCTTGAGCCCTTAAGGCCTCTTTTGGCCAACGAGGAGAAATTTCTTTCTTTAAAACCCCATAAAGATATTTCTCAATACCAATGATATTGATAACATTTAATTTTCTATTCTCTTTATTAATACCTACCTCTATATTTCCTCGATAGCGATACTTTTGTCCATTAAACATAACTATAATTTTGGCGTTTCCCACTGGAATTATTTTTATGGGACCGGAATAAACACCCTTTTCTAAAATCTCTATTCCTTTGTCATGTGGATATAATTTAACTGTCTTATTGCATTCTTCACTCACAAGACTATTTGATTTTAAATTGTAAATTTTAAAAGCACCATCTGCACTTATGATAACCTCGGTTTGATTTAAGAATATACCCACTCGAAGTATTGGCTGTTTTTCTGCAGATAAGATATTATTAGCAGATATGAGCAGCAAAAAAATACATATTCCCAAAAATAAAAAAAATTTTTTTCTACCTGTCTTTTTCAATATATTTTCTACCTCTTTCATACTTTTTTCTTTTAGTTTTTTTGTTTTTCACTCTTCCACGAGATTGTCATGTTCCCTTTTTTACATTAGTTTGTTTCTTTCTTCTGGATAATGGATTCTGACTCCTGGCTACTGACTACCTATTTCTTCAAGAGATATGAGATTTAAATTTAGCTTCTGGCTTCTATTTTCCTAACTCGATACCCGATACGCGATATTAATTATTCTCTAGCTTTGCCATTTGTTATTTTTCTATAACAATTTTCCTTGATTATCGTCTTTTCTTTTTTTACCAAAATATTTATAAGTTAAATCCGTTACTACTCTTCCTTTGGGAGTCCGATGAAGAAAACCTTTTTGCAAAAGATAGGGCTCGTAAACATCGCAAATAGTGTCCGTATCTTCACTGATTGAAGCAGCTAATGTTTGCAGACCTACTGGGCCACCAGAAAATTTTTCTATTATAGTAAGTAATAACTTTTTGTCTATGCCACACAAACCGAAATCATCAATCTCCATCATTTTTAAACCATAATCAGCAATTTCTTTGTTAATGATTCCTTCGCCCTTTATTTGAGCATAATCACGAAGTCTTCTTAAAAGCCTATTGGCAATACGAGGGGTTCCTCTTGACCTTAGAGAAATCTTTTTTGCCGCTTCTTCGGTTATTTTAACTTTTAATATCCTGGATGATCTTATTACTATCTGTTCAAGTTCATTTTCCTGATAATAACCAATTCGAGTTATAACTCCGAAGCGGCTTCTCAAGGGTGAGGTAATTAATCCCGTACGAGTTGTGGCCCCGATAAGAGTGAATTTTGGCAAACTTATACGAATGGAACGAGCGCTTGGGCCTTTGCCGATTAGAATATCTAATTCATAATCTTCCATAGCGGGATATAATATTTCTTCTACTGCTCGATTTAATCGGTGAATTTCATCAATAAATAAAACATCATTTTCCTGCAAATTAGTAATTATAGCTGCTAAATCTCCTGCTCTTTCGATAACTGGACCGGAAGTCATCTTAATATTGACTCCCATCTCATTAGATATTATATAAGCTAAGGTAGTTTTACCTAAACCGGGAGGACCGTATAAAAGAATGTGATCAATGGGTTCTCCTCTTTTTCGGGCAGCTTTTATATATATATTAAAATTTTTTCTAATATTTTCCTGTCCAATAAATTCTTTAAAAAATTTAGGCCTTAAGTTTATATCTAAATCCGGTTCTTCTTTCCTTAATCCTAAATCAATAGCTTTTTCTTTAAATTCCATCTATTACTCCGTGACTACATATTAAAATGAAACATTTTTAAAATAAATAATTACAATTATCAAAAACTCCCAATAATTTCAATAAATAAAAATTAATAATTATCCTATAATCTTCAGAGATTCTCGGACTAACTCTTCTACGGTTAATTCACCTTTAAATTTTTCTTGGGTTTTTTCCACTGCAGACTTTGCTTTTTTGTAAGTATAACCTAACACTTTAAGGGCATCTATAGCGTAACTTATATTCTCAAATTTGAAAGTTTTTTCTACGCTTGTTTCCAGGAAAGTGATTTTGCTTATTTTTTCTTTTAACTCTAACACAATTTTTTTAGCTAACTTATTCCCGATACCTACTATCGCCGTAATTGAATCTAAATCTTCCTGGAGAATTGCTTTAGCAAAATCATCAGGAGTCATTTTAGATAAAACATTTAAACCTACTTTTGGACCAATTCCCGGTGTGCTAATCAGCAATGCAAAAAAATCTTCTTCTTTTCTGGATAAAAATCCATAAAGCATTATTTTATCTTCTCTTAAATATAAATAAGTATAAATTTTAGTCTTATCGCCGGCTTTTAAGGAAAGATTATTATAAGCAGGGATGTTAATTTGATACCCTATACCGTTTGTATTTAATACAAGATAATTTACGTCAATTGTATCAACTATTCCCTCTAAAAAAGATATCAAATTTAAACCTCCCATAACAATAGTTAGTTAGTTACTTGGTTAACTAGTTAACTAGTTTAGTGCTAATTCCTTAAATAATTAACCAAGTAACTAATCCTTAACGAGATACGATAAACGAATTCGATTCCTGATTTTAGTTTTCTACCCTCTTAACTCGATACTGTTTTAATATTTGGTATGCACATGGCAAATTGCCGCTGCCAAAGCATCTGCAGCATGGTCCGGTTGAGGAATTTTAGATAAATTGAGCAGGACTTTTACCATAGATTGAACTTGATATTTTTCCGCTCTCCCATTTCCCACAATAGCTTGCTTGATCTGTAACGGAGTGTATTCATAAAGTTCCACTCCTATTAGAGCAACAGTTATAGCTACCATACCATGAACCTTGCTGACCGTAAGTGCACTTCGAACATTCTTATTAAAAAATGTTTCCTCAATAACAACTTCATGAGGATTATATTTTTCCATAAGTTCTTTTAGTTTATAATATATTTCTTTTATTCTAAAACTAAAAGTATCTTTCTTGTAAGTTAACACGCATCCGTAATCAATTAATTCTATTTTCTTTTTCTCGTATTGAATTAAGCCATAACCGGTGTTAGCAAGTCCAGGATCGATACCTAAAATAATCACGAATTATCCTTATTGGCTGATATTTCTTCCATAATTTCATCAGCAATATTAAAATTAGCATAAACTTTCTGCACATCATCTTGATCTTCTAACTGTTCCATTAAATTTAGCATTTGCATTGCTTTTTTGCTTTCCAAATCTACAGTGGTTTTTGGAATTAATGTAACTTCGCTAAGTAAGCACTCAATATTCTGTTCTTTTATCAAATTGCTAAATTTCTCGTAATTCTCAGGTAAAGTGATAACTTCAATATTTTCATTATCACTTTTCACATCTTCTGCTTCTGCCTCAAGTGCTAAATCTACAATAATGTCTTCATTGATTTTAGCTTTCACGAAAATAAAATATCCTCTTTTGTCAAACATCCAGGCGACACAACCACTTTCACCTAAATTGCCACCACTCTTAGAAAATATTTTTCTAAGCTCCGGGGCTGTTCTATTTCTGTTATCAGTTAAAACTTCTATTAAAACTGCAACTCCTCCCGGTCCATAACCTTCATATGATAGCTCTTCATAAGAGACTCCATCAGCTTCACCGGTTCCACGTTTAATAGCTCTTTCGATATTTTCGTTAGGCATATTGTTTTCTTTTGCCAATTGGATTGCAGTTTTTAATTTCACATTAGTCTCGGGATCTCCTCCCCCTGAACGCGCAGCAACAGTTATCACTCGAATTATTTTAGTGAATATTTTTCCTCTCTGTGCATCCACTTTACCTTTTTTTCTTTTAATAGTACTCCACTTTGAATGTCCAGACATATTTTATTCTCCTTGAATATAAAATTATTAAAACTTTAAGTGTGACTAATTTTTAATAATTTTAGCATATTAAAAGGGCAGATTCAATAAATTAGTCGTTAATCTATGATTGCGTAAAGAAAAAGAACTAGAGAAAAAAAGAAAATAGAGAAATAAAAGCAATAAATGTTTTTTTCTCTCTTTCTTATTACCTTACTAAAGTTTATACTAACGCCAAATTTGTATCTCGTTCTCGTGAATCATATCTCATTAAGAAAACAGAAGCCAGAAGCCTAATTAATGTATAATATTAGCATTTAGTTAAAAAAATATAAAATTCAAAATATGAGAGATAAAAAAAGGAAACCATCCACCCTATACGACAAGTCCATCTCTCTATTTTCTGTCTTTTTGGGATTTCAATTAATCATTAGCTAATGATGGATATTGTTAAGCGATGAAGACGTAGGGAGAAATATTACAACTATAAGATAAGAAATATAAAATATATCTATTTAAAAAGGAGGCTTTTCAGGAGTAACTCGTTTATGTGCACTTTTAGTTATTTTGGATTGAATTTTTTTTTCTATTATTTCATTGTTTAATTTTCCTGTTCTTAAATACTTATCTAATTGCTCATAACTTATACCAATTTCTTTTTCATCGGTTTGACCTTCCCAGAGGCCTGCAGAAGGAGGTTTTTCTATAATTTTTTTGGGAATACCTAAATGTTTTGCTAATTCTCTAACCTGACTCTTTAATAAATTACCTAAAGGTAAAATATCTGCTCCACCATCACCATATTTAGTAAAATATCCTATCATTAGCTCACTTTTGTTCCCAGTTCCTACAACTAAATAATTTAACTTGTTAGCAAAATAGTATAAAGTTGTCATTCTTAATCGGGGTTTTATGTTTGCTCCTGCTAATTTGAGGCTTCCTTCTTTTTCTTTATCATCTAACAGATGGATGAACGAATCATATATTTTTGATACATCAATTGTTTTATAAGGAATATCTAATTTATTAATAAAGCCCAAGGCATCATTAATATCGGCTTCAAGGCTCTGGCAAGGGATAATTATAGCTAAGGTATTTTGGGGAAATACTCTTATGCTTAAGGCTGCTACTACAGCAGAATCTAATCCCCCGCTTAATCCAAATACTACACCTTTAGCATTTGCTTCAGTTACTTTATCTTCCATCCAACCACATAATTTTTGCACAAATATTTCCATAGATCAATTCTCCGATAAATTAATTTCCCAATTGACCAATTAGCCGATTGATTTGTCGTTAGTATAGAATTAACGTATAGCGGGTAGCGTATAGCGTATAGTTTTAAATCAACAAAAGCTTATACGAATTAAACTAAAAAGTTAAATCAAAAAGCAAAAAACCATAATTCAAAATTCAAAACTTTTTTCTTAGCTTTAAGTTTTAAGTTATAGTTTTACATTTTGCGGTTTTAGCTTTACACTTTATACAATACTTCCTACTTCTTTTTTTCACACTTAAAACTTGTAACTTGCAACTTATTACTTATTACTTATTACTGTATTTTAAATTATACAGCAAAATCTAGAAAATAAAAAATCCCGGCAGCGTCCTACTCTCCCACAGAAAAACTGCAGTACCATCGGCGCAGGAGGGCTTAACTACTGTGTTCGGGATGGGAACAGGTGTGACCCCTCCGCCATTACCACCGGGAAAATTATAGAGATGTATAAGGTATATAACGATCAAGTCCTTGACCTATTAGTATCAGTTAGCTAAAGACATTACTGCCCTTACACTTCTGACCTATCAACCGGGTAGTCTACCCGGGGTCTCTCTCTGGATAAATCCAGATGGGATACCTAATCTTGAGGTGGGTTTCACACTTAGATGCTTTCAGCGTTTATCCCGACCGAACATAGCTACCCAGCAATGCCCTGAGCAGGACAACTGGTACACTAGAGGTTCGTCCACCTCGGTCCTCTCGTACTAGAGGCAGACCCTCTTCAAGTATCCTACGCCCACGACGGATAGGGACCGAACTGTCTCACGACGTTCTAAACCCAGCTCGCGTACCGCTTTAATTGGCGAACAGCCAAACCCTTGGGACCTGCTTCAGCCCCAGGATGCGACGAGCCGACATCGAGGTGCCAAACCTCCCCGTCGATATGGACTCTTGGGGGAGATAAGCCTGTTATCCCCGGAGTACCTTTTATCCGTTAAGCGACGGCACATCCACTAGTTACCGCCGGATCACTAGGCCCTGCTTTCGCATCTGCTCGAGATGTCTCTCTCGCAGTTAAGCCTCCTTATGCCCTTACACTCTTAGGTGTGATTTCCAACCACACTGAGGAGACCTTGGGACACCTCCGTTACTCTTTAGGAGGTGACCGCCCCAGTCAAACTGCCTACCAAATACTGTCCCTTTGCCGGATAACGGCGAAAGGTTAGAATCCCAACATATCAAGGGTGGTATTTCAAGGTTGGCTCCAGAGAGGCTAACGCCCCTCTTTCACAGCCTACCACCTATCCTACACAGAATATGCTAAAATTCAATATCAGGCTACAGTAAAGGTTCACGGGGTCTTTCCGTCCTGTCGCGGGTAGTAAGCATCTTCACTTACACTACAACTTCACCGAGTCCCTCGTTGAGACAGTGCCCAAATCGTTACGCCATTCGTGCGGGTCGGAACTTACCCGACAAGGAATTTCGCTACCTTAGGACCGTTATAGTTACGGCCGCCGTTTACTGGGGCTTCGGTCAAGAGCTTCCTCCTCACAAGTGAGGAGTAACCCCCTTCCTTAACCTTCCAGCACCGGGCAGGCGTCAGTCCCTATACATCATCTTTCGATTTAGCAGAGACCTGTGTTTTTAGTAAACAGTCGCTTGGGCCGTTTTTTTGCAACCCCTTCAGGCTAACCAAGTAAATTGGGTCACCCTAATGGGGCACTCCTTCTCCCGAAGTTACGGAGTCATTTTGCCGAGTTCCTTAACGAGGGTTATCTCGAGCGCCTTGGTATTCTCTACCTACCTACCTGTGTCGGTTTTAGTACGGATACCAGGTTATCTTGTTTAGAGGCTTTTCTTGGCAGTGTAGGATCGATCAGTTCGCTACCATAGTAGCTCCCTATCACCTCTTAGAGTTTTAATAAGAGACGGATTTTCCTATCTCTTCTCACATCAGGCTTGGACACGTAACTTTTATCGTGCTGACCTACCTTCCTGCGTCCCCCCATCACTTAAAGCGATAATCTGGTAGTACCGGAATGTTGACCGGTTGTCCATCACCTACGCCTTTCGGCCTCGGCTTAGGTTCCGACTAACCCTGGGCGGATTTACCTTCCCCAGGAAACCTTAGGTTTTCGGCGGGAGAGATTCTCACTCTCCTTATCGTTACTAATGCCGGCATTCTCACTTCCTTTTAGTCCAGGCATCCTTACGGTTACCCTTCATCCCATAAAGGAACGCTCCTCTACCACCCGGAATAAATTCCGGGTCCAGAGCTTCGGTGGCAAACTTTAGCCCCGTACATTTTTCGGCGCAGAATCACTTGACCAGTAAGCTGTTACGCACTTTTTAAATGATGGCTGCCTCTGAGCCAACATCCTGGCTGTCTCGGTAATTCCACTTCCTTTAACACTTAGTTTGCACTTGGGGACCTTAGCTGCTGGTCTGGGCTGTTTCCCTTTCGACTACGAAGCTTATCCCCCGCAGTCTGACTCCCAAACTATAAACCTATGGCATTCGGAGTTTGATTGGGTTCAGTAACCTGGTGGGGTCCTTAGTCCATTCAGTGCTCTACCTCCATAGGTAAACATTTGAGGCTAGCCCTAAAGCTATTTCGAGGAGAACCAGCTATCTCCGAGTTTGATTGGTCTTTCACCCCTAACCACAGCTCATCCCCTCATTTTTCAACATAAGTGGGTTCGGGCCTCCACAGGCGATCAGACCTGTTTCACCCTGGCCATGGTTAGATCACTCGGTTTCGGGTCTACGCCACCTAACTAAATCGCCCTATTAAGACTCGCTTTCGCTGCGGCTCCACAGCAGCTGCTGTTTAACCTTGCTAGGTATCGTAACTCGCCGGCTCATTTTACAAAAGGCACGCGGTCACACTTTTAGAAGATAAATCTTCTAAAATAGTGCTCCCACTGCTTGTAGGTATACGGTTTCAGGTACTATTTCACTCCCCTCCCGGGGTACTTTTCACCTTTCCCTCACGGTACTAGTTCACTATCGGTCACCAGTTAGTATTTAGCCTTAGGAGGTGGTCCTCCTAAATTCTCACAGGGCTTCCCTTATCCCATGATACTCGGGTGCCTGAAAAAAGAGGTCTTTTACTTTCGCCTACTGGACTATCACCATCTAGGGTAGACTTTTCCAATGTCATTTCGGCTAGAAAAAGACTTTTTAACTCTTCGATTCTACGGTAGTAGAATCAGATCAGGTCCCACGACCCGGTAAAAGCAACATCTACCGATTATCACACTTTTACCGTTTAGGCTCTTCCCTTTTCGCTCACCGCTACTTAGGGAATCGTTATTACTTTCTCTTCCTGGGGGTAGTTAGATGTTTCAGTTCCCCCCGTTTCGCCTCCTTACCCTATTTTATTCAGGTAAGGATACCATAGGTTTGCTATGGTAGGTTTCCCCATTCGGGCACCCCTGGATCAAAGCCTGCTTACGGCTCCCCAAGGATTATCGCAGTTAACCACGCCCTTCATCGCCTTCTGGTGCCAAGGCATCCACCGTACACCCTTTCTGACTTGATCGTCAAAATTGAATGTTATTCAAATGTCTTACTACCTTATACACTCTCTATTTGATTTTAAAAGAACAGATTAGTCGTTAGTGAATAGTCGTTAGTATTTAGTAAAAACTAAAACCATATTCACTTTAGACTATTTTGGGCATATTAAATATGCCCCTATATATTTATCATTACGGGCAGACACAAGGTCTGCATCTACAACTTCTTATTCCTATCTTGCGCGATAGGCACTTAGGCTATAGGAAAATTGGTGGAGATGAGCGGGATCGAACCGCTGGCCTCCGCCGTGCAAGGGCGGCGCTCTCCCAGCTGAGCTACATCCCCATATCTTTAATTAGTCGTTAGTGAATAGTCGTTAGTAAAGATTTCAAAACTATGATTTATAATTAAAATCTCTCCTAGTATAGTTTATTACAGGGGTCTGAATTTATTTAAATCTACTTTTTTTCTATTTTCTGGCTTCTGAATCCTTCTTCTATTTCTTTACTAGATACTATTCACTATTCACTAAATACTAGTTTAGTGGTGGGCCTTCCTGGAGTTGAACCAGGCACCTCACGCTTATCAGGCGTGCGCTCTAACCAACTGAGCTAAAGGCCCTTGCTTAGCCGTTAGTATTTAGCAAAAACTAAAACCATATTCACTTTAGGCTATTTTGAGCGTATTAAATACGCCCCTATATATTTACCATTACGGGCAGACATAAAGTCTGCTCGCTACATTTATTTCGCCGTTGCCTATTTCGTATTCCGTTCTTTGCTTCTTTGCGATATATATTTTATTCTTTTTTTAACTTTTTTCCATGATATACGATATACGAATAAATGGTGGAGATGAGCGGGATCGAACCGCTGGCCTCCGCCGTGCGAGGGCGGCGCTCTCCCAACTGAGCTACATCCCCCCCCTCTTCAATTCGTCGCTCGTATTTAGTCGTTAGTAAAAACTAAAACCATATTCACTTTAGACTATTTTGGGCATATTAAATACGCCCCTATATATTATATCATTACGGGCAGACACAAGGTCTGCATCTACAACTTCTTATTCCTATCTTGCGCGATAGGCAATATTATTAAAACAAGTACC
>Ga0222684_1000084_pt1 | contig 23009 bp, 22 predicted proteins | sample AntAcemetage1075_FD_181150 | JGI IMG/M metagenome (GOLD analysis project Ga0222684, IMG submission 181150) | Saline water microbial communities from Ace Lake, Antarctica - #1075 | ecosystem: Environmental > Aquatic > Non-marine Saline and Alkaline > Saline | place: Antarctica: Ace Lake...
ATTGTTCTCGAATCTACCTTTGACGATACCTTGAACGATATTCGCGTGGGGAAATTGGCCTTTATTATGCCGGTAATAACATCCACGGAAGGTCTCTGAGTGGCCAGGATAAGGTGGATACCCGCGGCTCGTGCCATCTGCGCGAGCCGGGCAAGAGATGTTTCAACATTTCTCTGGGCCACCATCATTAAGTCTGCCAGTTCATCTATGACAACAATGATATAGGGAAGCTTTTCCGGAACTGTCGCTGCTTTCTCCCCGGAAACCGGCGAAGAAAGCCCCGACAGCTGCTTTTTGATCGCAATTTGTTCCTTTTCCACCAATCTGTTGTATCTTTCTATACTCTTAACACCCACGTCAGCTATTGCAGCATACCGCCTCTCCATCTCATCGACGGTCCATTTCAGCACTTGCGATGCCTCCTTGGGATTGGTCACTACCGGGTTAAGGAGGTGCGGTATTCCCTCATACCCTGAGAGTTCAAGTCTCTTTGGGTCGATCATTATAAACTTTACCTCGTCCGGCGCTGTCTTGAACAAAATGCTGCATATCATGGCGTTGAGAGACACACTCTTCCCCGAACCGGTTGTGCCCGCGATAAGGAGATGAGGCATCCTGGCGAGGTCGGTTATCACAGGTCTCCCTGCGATATTTTTCCCAAGCACTATAGGTAATTTGTATTTTGATTCCAGAAATTCCTCACTATCGAGCACATCTCTGAGACATACGGATTCCCTTTCATAATTCGGAATTTCGATACCGATTGCCGCCTTCCCCGGAATGGGTGCTACGATCCTGACACTCCGCGCCTTCAGCGCCAGCGCAAGGTCGTCAGAGAGATTTGTTATCTTGTTTATTTTTACTCCGGACGCCGGTTCGAGCTCGTACATGGTGATAACAGGACCCGGTTTTACCTCTGTAACGCTGCCTTCCACCCCGAAATCTGCCAGTTTTTTCTCAAGGATCCGGGAATTCATGATAAGACTTTCTTTCTTCATTCTCGTATTCCTGATTTCTGCCTTGTCAAGAAGGTCCAGGGACGGAAGAACGAACGTTCCTTCCGAATGCAAAAATTCAAAGGATACTTGTTCGTTTTGTTTTTTCTCTTCCTTTTGCCCGATCTCATCGGAGATGACCGGAATATTTCTCGACACCCCGGTTTTTTTGTGTTTTGTGACAGCTTTTTTTCTTCTCAATCGCCCCATCCCAACCACAATAAAGGTCTTAAGCCTCAGGAGCGTGCTCGACAACAGTATGGCCAGCCTTCTCACAAGCGCCACAAGCGAAACGTCAAATGTAACCATTAAGGATATCAAGAGGATAACAACTAAAACAATATTGGTCCCCATCTGATTCAGGTAGAAATACAATACTTTCAATGAAGACTTCCCGAGCAATCCGCCTGCGTTGAAATCCACGCCGGGAGAGGAGACAGTACCATACTTTGCCGCCAGAAGCGCCGATATGGCAAAGACAAGACCAATGAAACCAAAGACAGGAGAAAAAACCATCCCAAACTTTCCGCCGTGAAACAGCTTGAAAGAAAACAGCACAAGCAATACGGAAACAAGATAGGATGTCATACCGAAAATTCTGAGCATGCCATCAGAGAGATAGGAGCCTACAAGGCCCCCGTAATTGGCCACCTCCACCTTACTGGCCACATAATGTGTGAGAGAGGGATCATGGGGATTGTAGGAAAAGAGGCATAGAAACATAAAAGCAGCAAGGGCGAGGGATATGACACCTGTTATTTCCTTTAGCCTTCTGTTTTTTCCGTCTGTATCTTTTTTACTCAAATTCAACTCCCTGATAACAAATAAAACTAATTTAAATTACCCTAATAACCAGTGTGGAAATTCCAAGAATCCAGCAGTAATAAGCAAATATGCTCAACTTATGTTTGCTGATAATAAAGAGTAGAAGTCTCAACGTCAGAAAGCCGGTCACAGCGGCGACGATCATCCCGGTAAAATATACCACGATATCACCTGCAGGTATCATCCCGATATATTTTGACTCAAGCACAACTGCACCCAATATTGCAGGTATGGAGAGCAGGAATGAAAATCTGGCCGCTGTCTGGCCATCCAGCCCCCTGAAGATGCCAAAGGCTATCGTGGAGCCGGATCTTGATATTCCAGGGATCAGCGAAATTCCCTGGACAATCCCGATCACCACGCTGTCAATTATATTCATGTCTTTTTCCAACCTGTCGCCATGAAATCTGTCGGACATAAACAGCAGTGCACCGGTGATAAGCAACATAAAAGAAACGGTTGTTGCGGATGTAAAAAGATGGTGTATTTTTTCTTCGGATGACAGACCTATGATTCCTGTAAATACCGTCCCTGTGATAATATAAAGGGCCATTTTCCTCCCGGCACGCACATCCATACTATCATGGCCTCTCCTGGAGTTGTGGAACCATCCGACCGGTATAAGTGATATCAGGATATCCAGAATATCTTTCCTGAAAAAAACCAGAACCGCCAGAAGCGTCCCAAAATGCAGCATAACGTCAAACACCACTCCCGGTTGCTGAAATCCTTTAATAAAGCTTTGCACTATTACAAGATGACCGGAACTGCTCACAGGAAGAAATTCCGTCAACCCCTGTATTACGCCAAGCAGGGCTCCTTCCCAAAGATTCAAAGGCTTTTCCTCTCCTGTCTCCCAAGAATAATATAATAATTGCTACAACCTGATAAACCGGCCGATACAAGCGATAGCCATGTGCAATTTTTTGTACTTAATAATACGAATGAAGTCAATGGAGAATATATGCTTTTTATGCTAACATGAAATCATAAATAATGCATTGACAGAGATGCAGTTCAGCAATACAATTTACACACTATTTAATAAAGAAACTGCGAGGAGAGACAAATGGTTAACAAAGTCATATTGATTGGAAGGCTGGGAGCGGATCCGGAGGTAAGATACACCCAGGATGGTACCATGGTAACCAATTTTAACATGGCCACTGATGAACAATGGAAAGACAAAAACGGGGAAAAAGTTCAGAAAACAGAGTGGCACAGGATTGTTACCTTCAGAAAACTGGCGGAGATATGCGGTAATTACCTGGCCAAGGGAAGGCTGGTCTATATAGAAGGCCGGCTGCAAACAAGGACCTGGGATGACAAGGATGGTAACAAGCGTTATACCACAGAGATAGTTGCCTCCAACATGCAGATGCTGGAAAGGAAGGAACAGGGTGCTTATCAATCGGGAGGGCAGGCCGAAAGACCGGTCAATGGAACCTCGTCCCCTGCGGGATCGGCTATACCTGAAGATGATGTCCCCTTTTAACGGGTAAGACCTTTGAGAACGGGTTGCCACTTCGCAACCTCTGTTGCGGAGTGGCTTATTTGTAACCGTTTACGGTTTGCAGTTATCGGTTCACGACTGAAAAACAGAGAATTACAATCAATATCCAAAAGGTTTTAATCGCCGGGCCTCGCTCATCATTGCATAGTTTATTGAAAAAAATGTGAACCAACAACCGCCAATGGTTACTTTCATTCTTTGTCATCATTGATCTTCTTGGGATCTTTGGTGTTTTCCACTTCATCGGTGTCTTGGAAAGACTTCTTAAAGTTTTTAATACCCTTGCCTATAGCCCCCCCTATCTCAGGAAGTTTTCCAGCTCCAAAGATAATAAGAATAATCACCAGGATAATCAACAACTCGGGCATGCCTATTCCAAACATACTTGATTCACCTCTTGATGCAGGGCACCTTAAGCCCTGTCTTTTAGTTTTTTGAAATCCTCTGCCGATAAATCGGGACTCTCAAGGGTCTCTTTTCTCTGAGATTAGGTTATAAGGTTGTCATTGTCAATACCTGTTTTTACATATCCTACGGCAGTGTCAGGTGAACAACCTCTCCATGTTTCCCCATAAGGCCAAGTGATTTTCCCTGAAAAATGATCTTCACACCCGCAGCATTGCCAACAACCAAACCGAATTTCTCCGATGCCTTTTCTGTAATCCGTTCTCCCGGTCTTAACATGACTTCAAATGGAGGCGTTTCATCCAGGGTTATTTGTAGCCAGGTTAATTCCGATGCCTCTATTACAAGTATATAAGGCCCTTCTTCCACGGCTACAGCCTTGTCGGGAACAGCTTCTTCTTTCGGTTGTTCATTTTTAAGATCTGACTGTCCGCTTTCGATCGCTGATTGTTTGTCTTCTTCGATTACCTGACCTGTGTCTTTTATATCATCCACATCAGAAATGTCTGTTGATCCCGATAAATCGAGACTTTCCGTCTCTGGTGTTTTATAGTTTCCTTCAGTGACAATGTCATCTTTCTCCGGTGCTGGCACGCCACCGGAGGGCCCTTGAATCTCCCCGGTATTTCCAACCTCTTCAGCAGGTACCCATTTTTTCAGTTCCCGACTGTTATCTTTGTTCCATTGATAGAGGTAAAAAAATCCTGTGAGTACTATCACACATGATGCAAGCGTCAGCCAAATCCAAAATCTCGTGTGGCGTTTTTTCTCTGCAAGTCTCTTTAGCAGTTCATTCTTGTCTTTACCCGGCTCCAGACCTTCAAGATATTTGTTATAGAGTGAAAGTATCTTTTTGCCGTCAATATCAAGGGTGTCAGCGTACGCGCTGATAAAAGCCCTGGCATATATCGGATCTGGAAGCAGGCCAAAAATTTGCTCTTCGATAGCCTCAAGATTTGAAAGACTCACTCTCGTGGAGGAAGACATATCCCTTAAGGTGAATCCTCTGGATTCTCTGATTGTCTTCAGATCAAAAGCGGGGGTTTCCAAACCAGTATCCACTTCTTCCAACTCAATGTAATTTTTCTTCTTATTCATAGTAGCCGATACACTGATTCCTTTAAAGATATTGAAATCTCTATCATCAATCCACATGGGGCGCAACAGAATTTGTTTCAACTTTTCCCCGTAATCGTGTTAAGAATCTCCTTATAATATCTTATCAAGGAGAAACATGATGACAGAGTATGGAGAATTTGCCATATCCATGGCCAGGATTGCAGGATCGTTTCTGAAAAACAGGTTTGGAGCAAACCACGAGATAGATTACAAAGGGGAAATAGATATTGTTACAGAGGCAGACAGGATGTCCGAAAAGATATTGATAACGGAAATCAGCAGGAAATTCCCCGATCACAATATACTGGCGGAGGAGTCGACGGAGATAAAGAAAGGCTCCCGATACAGATGGATAATTGATCCTCTCGATGGAACGACAAACTATGCCCATGGATTTCCTGTTTTCTGCGTCTCTATTGCCCTGGAAAAAGACGGAGAGATTATAACAGGTGTAATATACAATCCTGTAACAGAGGAATTGTTTGCGACCGAAAAGGGTGAAGGAGCATTCATGAATGGTTCGAGTATTTCAGTTTCCAAAACTACAAAGATTTCGAAGAGCCTGCTGGCAACAGGATTTCCGTATGATATCCGAAGGGATCCGAATAATAACATCAACTACTTCAATGGAATGGCCCTGGAAGCCCAGGCTATTCGTCGTGCCGGATCCGCGGCACTTGATCTGGCCTATACGGCGGCGGGTCGGTTCGATGGCTTCTGGGAGCTCAAACTGCACCCTTGGGATACAGCAGCCGGATGGCTCCTCGTAAAAGAAGCGGGTGGAACCATCACCGATATTTCCGGCGGCAGCTACCGGCTCGACTCTCCAGTCATACTGGCATCAAATGGGAAAATACACGACAGCATGATCTGCATACTGGGCAAGATCAACCTGGCCGACAAGAGATTCCAGTGATCACCTCCAGAGAAGAGGACTATATCTAACGTGCATCTGCTAAAAAGCTTAAAATCATGATGGGTGGTGCAGGAATATTGCAAATGGGGGCATTATGCACAGGTCTCGAAAAATCTCACGATGCAACTTCAGGGTGAGGTTTTATTACATGGTTATTATCGTATCTTTAGTTTTTTTATCTTAGAATGAAGAGTATTTCTGTTTATACCGAGGAAATCGGCAGCGGCTGTTTTTATATTATTGGAGCGTCTCATTGCAATCTTTATCAGGGCTTTTTCGACCATTGACAGGACCTCATCATATACCCCAGCCCTGCCATTTCCCCCGCAACCAAGAATGGTAACGACCTTGTCGATCCTCTTTTCGAGGATTTCTTCTATAAGAGGGAAAGATGTTTTATCAATCTCTTCACTAATTACCGCTCTGATCTGCTCCTGCTTGCCCATAAAACGTCCCTTTTGTGTATATGAATGAATAGTTTAACAAACAATCTTCAGGATAATTGCACCCAGAAGAACAACAAACGCAACCCACACGGATACTATATCTGACATTCTTCTTACCGGATGATCGATAACATTCCAAACACCCTCTTCGACCTTTTTATGATCGACATACCGGACAACATCTTTCACAAGAGAGGTAAAATCCCCATGGGAGTTGGCCAGCGTGTGAAATCCCCTTGTAGTAGTCAACAACAGATAAACCTTCTTATTCAAAGTCATAACGTCTACATTGGTAATATGCTCCCATAGGAAACGCTTCTCTCTGAAAAGCTTTCTCATCTTGATACCATCATCCCCAATGGTCGTCCTGCGTGAAATCGATTCAAGAAAAATATAAAGGGTAGGAACAAATATAATGGAAAGAACCACAGTCTCGGAAGCAAATTCCCTGTCAAATATAGATATTACCAGTAGCACAAAGAGAAGCAGCGAATCCAGAAAAATAGGGAAGAGAAATGTCTCTCTCGTTTTATAGGTGTTTGTTTTCATGGCCGCTCACTCTTCTCTCACAAAAGTACCGCTCTTGCCCCCGCTCTTTTCCAGCAGTTTTATATCAGACAGCACAATCGCTCTATCCGCAGATTTGCACATATCATATATCGTGAGCGCGGCCACGCTCACCGCTGTCATGGCCTCCATTTCCACGCCCGTTCTGTTGAAGGTTTTGGTTCTTGCCTTAATAGTTATCTCACCTTTCTCAATATTACTCGAAAAATCAAGGTCAATCCCGGTAATCTCGAGTGGGTGACACATCGGAATAATATCACTTGTTTTCTTGGCAGCCATGATTCCCGCAATCTTTGCAGTGGCATAGGCGTCACCCTTTGAAACACCACCTGATTCAATAGCTATAACAGTATCAGGCCTCATCAGTACCCTGCCGATAGCTACAGCCTCCCTCAGGGTAGGTTCCTTGGCAGTTACATCGACCATTTTCGGCCTGTTGTTTTCATCAAGGTGCGTAAATTCCATCGTAATCTCCAGTTCAACGTGCAACAAGAGAAATTTAACACAGCCCATCCATTCAGTCAAGAAAGTTAGAGGCTGCGGAAATAATATTCTGAATCCGGAACAAGCGATTAAAACGTAATCGGGTGGCCGTATACCTGACTTCATTCCTTTCGATGCCGCGCCAAGTTTTGTCAACTGAATTGAATATCTTTCTTGGTATTTTACAAAAATAGTTTAGTCAACAATTAAAGGAGCTATAACAGAGTATAACAGAGTAAAACTAATTTTATGAAGATGTATAACATGCGCATCATAGATCTTTCTTCCACAATCACCCCCAACTCCCGAGGGAACCCCTGAATTTCTGAAGACGGAGATTGTTTATCACGGTCATGCCGAAGGCGCGGTGCAGGTGGAAGAGCTTTCGCAGCTTCCGGCAACACTCCTTTAAATATACAGGCACAGAAGGCTATTGAAAAACAGGAAGAGGGCATTTTCTAGGCGGCCCATCGGGCAGACATTCCCTACTGCCACATCGAAAGACTCGTCAATCTGGGATCGCTACCGAAAAAATGTTTTGAGCATCGAAGAATCATATTTTCAAAGGGTTCGGAACTTCAATCCGATCCTGAAAATATATTGTTACAAAAAGTCTATTATCAAATTATTGACGGTATCAGGTTTCTGGAACACTATTCCATGACCAACACCTTCAACCGGTTTAAACTTAAGGTGGGGGATAAAGGATCGTATGTCTCTGATCATTTCTTTTGTGATCTCGGTATCCTCTGTTCCCCAAATCAGCAATATATCACGTTTCTGATCACCGATGATCTGATATGCATTACTGTAATCTCCAACAGCATCATTTCTGAGCATTGACAAAACAGATCGCTGGAAACCTTTATAAGTGGTTTGTTCTACAAAAAGCCTGGTATACTTTTCAGACTCCGGATTCTTTTCAAACAGGGAGGCAAAACGGTTTACAATTACTCGTATACCGGCAATGCGTGCCATAAATTCGCCGAAAACAGGTATACGAAAGAAGAAAGGAACCTTGAAATTATTGATCAACGGTGAAATCAGGACCAGATTTCGCACTCTATCGGGATATCGAGCAGTAAAATTGACAGCGGTACCGCCTCCAAGAGAAAGGCCTACCAAGTCAAATGGTTCTGTTAAAGCCAGTTTGTCAAGCAGTTCCAATAACTGCCTTTTGTACAGATCCTGGTCATAGGTTACATCGGGCCTGTCGGAATACCCCCTGCCATACTTGTCATAACTGAGAGTTCTAAAACCCGCATTGTTCAAAGCCTGAACCTGTTTGTCCCAGGTCCATATTGGAACAGTTCCTCCATGCACAAGGACCACTACCTTTCCGTTGTCCGGACCCTCTAATTTGTAATGTGTAATACCGTCCGAAAGTTTTATATATGTACCGCCTAACTTTGCCCGCCCATCTTCATTCAGTTCATTATCTTCATGGTCAAATATATAATAGATTCCAACTAATAATATTATCAATAACACTAAAAATGCCGATAGCCATTTCATGACATCCTCCAATCATTGTTGTTGAGAGATCCTGCCGCAAACAAATTTTATAAAGCGTGCGGCTTATATGTGTTATGCTTGTGCAATTCTCCGATAGAGCCATCCATTCAAGTAGAAAAAATATGTTGTCCATCCACCCAGGCGGATCATTTTTTTAGCTATCCTGTGGACTGTTTCCTGCCTGTTCACTTTTTTGTCTGAAAGGTAAATGGCAAATAATCCACGGTTAACCATCCGATGAAATTTAGGATTGGGCAGTCCGGAGATGCTTATATCCGCCTGATTAAAAAAATATGTCAACCGCCTTAACATCTCTTCCTCATCCTTGTAATAAGAGCAAAAATTCAGGTCTCCTCCGATGCGGTCTTCTTCCTGGTCGATAAAGTAATCCAGAAGAATATGAAACCCCTGTACCCACGGAAAATAAGCCTCTTTTATGCGCGACACCAGATCATCCGAGCACTGCTTATGGAACGCACAGGCAACCAGACAGAAGATACCAAGAGTTGAACCACAACATGCCGAAAATTCATACCAGCTCATTTCCGGCAGGTCATCCTGGTGCGCTTTAAACCAATTCTCCAAACGAGGGACACGATCTTTCTCTTTCACATGCTTATGTACCTGCAAGTCACAATAATAACCCGCCAATTCATGGAGCGCCGGGGAGATTTTATCATATGCGGGAAGTTTTTCTAATACATTCTGACATGTCGTCACAAGCGATATCAGATATCCTCCATCATCCTGCTTGTCTCTGAATCGATAATAACTGGTACACCTGGCCCCGGGCGTTAGCGCATGAAGCATCGACTCATGAAGCGCGCGAAAATCGGCGGGGTCTGAGGAGGTGCTCCGATCACAAAGATTATCGAGATAATCGCTGATAGTCTGATACGCGACAATAAAGCGGATGGCCTCCTTGTATTTCTCACCTGCCAGCAATCCATAGGCAGATCCTCCCTCACAATGAAAAGTTTTTGTTCTTATACTCATCAATGCCTGTCTCCGAAGTTCCGTATCAGGAATCTGCTTCGCAAGGTTTTTCCACTTGTTCAAACAGTAATGAGTATCGGGAAGCACGTTGAAGAAGGCTTTTGCCATCATGGTCCATGGGGAGGTTGGAATCGTCACTGGCGTACACTCCTTTCACTTTCAGTTTAGCTCCATTTTCATAAAAAGCAACAAAATTTTCATAAGCACGTAATCTGCCCGGTTTATAATGGGTCCCCGGGAGGTAGCCGGTTCTTCCACATAAAAATAAATGGATTTTCATTTCACTTTCTGCTAAAAGACACTACCCGGTTTTGATCAGATCAAGCCGGGTTTTATATTATTTGAGTTAAATGGAGACTTAAACAACAAACATGCAAAAAGACCATATCAGAAATATTGCAATCATTGCCCACGTCGATCATGGAAAGACAACACTTGTCGATGGAATGCTCAAGCAGAGTGGTACTTTCAGGAAAAACCAGCAGGTAGTGGAACGCGTCATGGACTCAATGGATCTTGAACGGGAGCGGGGCATCACGATCATGGCAAAAAATACTGCTCTCTGGTACCATGGTGTCAAGATCAATATTGTTGACACACCCGGCCACGCCGATTTTGGTGGAGAAGTGGAGCGGAGCCTCAATCTTGTCGACGGGGCGCTCCTGCTCGTTGATGCCAGTGAAGGCCCGTTGCCCCAGACCCGTTTTGTCGTCAAGAAGGCACTTGCCAAACATTTACCCATTATCGTGGTCATCAACAAGATCGACCGCAGCGATTCCAGGATAGCAGAGGTTGTCAGTGAAGTGTACGATCTTTTTATAGATCTTGATGCTACTGAAAAGCAGATAGAATTTCCGATACTTTACACCAATGCCAAAACGGGAATTGCCCACATAAAGCCGGAGGATGACTCTATCGATTTACAGCCGCTGTTCGATGCAATTATCTCTCATGTTCCAGCACCACAGGCGGATGACGACGCAGTCCCGCAGCTTCTAATAACAAATCTCGACTACGATCCTTATGTTGGACAGATTGCCCTCGGACGGTTAACGAACGGAATTCTGGAGATGAACAAGAATTATTCCCTGTGTGGAGTTAATAAAGTTACACCGGGGATAAAATTTTCGGCCCTTTATACATTTGAAGGGTTAAAAAGACTGCAGGTTGACAGAGTGGAATCGGGTGATATCATTGCTGTTGCCGGTGTTGATCATGTGGTAATCGGCGATACGATATCCTCCTTTGAGCAGCCAATGCCGCTCCCCCGAATCTATATCGATGAGCCTACCGTCTCTATAACTTTTTATGTCAACAATGGTCCCATGGCCGGAACTGAGGGCAAGTATCTTACGTCCCGGCATCTGAAAGACCGTCTTGAAAAAGAAATCCTGCGGAATGTTGCCTTGAAAATCAAGCACCTTTCACGAAACGACATGTTTGAGGTTTGTGGCCGTGGGGAACTGCAAATGGCCATTCTCATCGAAACCATGCGCAGGGAAGGATACGAATTCATGGTATCCAAACCACAGGTAATCACAAAAGAGGAGAAAGGTCAGGTTCTTGAACCGACCGAACGTCTTTTGATCGATATTCCGGAAGAGTTCATTGGTGTCATCACTGAAACAATTTCCAAACGGAAGGGACGCATGATAAACCTGATCAACAAGGGTAGTGGACACACCAAACTTGAGTTTGTCATACCATCGCGTGGATTAATCGGTTTTCGAAACCACTTTCTAACCGAAACAAAGGGCGCCGGCGTTATGAATACGATCTTTGAAGGATATGAACCATGGTTCGGAAAGATTCCTCAGCGGGCGAATGGAGCGCTGGTTGCCGACAGAACGGGCAGGGTTACACCTTACGCAAGCCTCGCCATGGAGGATCGGGGAGAGCTCCTGGTCGAGATTGGGACCGAAGTTTATGCCGGTATGATTATCGGAGAGCGGAATAAACCCGGCGATCTGAACGTAAATATTGTCAAGGAAAAACACCTGACGAACATGCGCAGTTCCACATCAGATGCCACAGTAACCCTGCGACCGCCGCGACGTATGTCACTGGACCAGTTCATAGAGTTCATTGCCGAAGACGAGCTGATCGAAGTGACTCCCCAAAGTATCCGCCTGCGCAAGATGGAACTGGACAAGAGCAAACGGCACTCCAAGTTGAAGGTTTGATTTCCATTTATAATTCTGTTGGTTAGTGATTTTTTAGCCTAATCTCTGCGTTACACTCAAAAAATAATCCTCGGAATATTGATTATATGCACCCCAAAGGCATTTCCTGCGGGGCACCTGCATCTATTTTTTTCGCATGCCTTGGCCTTGAACGAAAACTCTCAAATAATATTGGTAATATAAATATGGAAAGTGGCTGTGTATTCTTCTGGTGGCTTGTAAAGGTTAATGCCATTGGCGCTCAGAGGGTTTAACTTCTGCGCACCCGCAACATTGAAGCTCCCCGCAACAAGTTGCGGGGAATCTCCGATTATTAAGGGAAATGTTTATTTTCTATTCGCCCGCATCCCTCGCCGCAAGCAGTGGGGGATGCGGGCGCTGTTCAATTCAAATGAATCATTCAGTCTATTTGCCTTTTAGTGGAATAACGGCCGAGCACGCCGCGTTCACAAGCGGATAGACGATTGGCGATGAAGTGAGTGCCGGGTGTGTGCCCATCTGGAACTTCACCATATCATCCGCGGTCATTTTGTGCGCGATGCATGCGCTCAGTACATTGACCATCTCTCCAACCGGCTTGCCGCCCGATATCGATCCTCCGAGAAGGGTGCCGGTATCCTTGGCAAACGCGAGTTTTACCTTTGTGAGTGTGGAATTGGGCATACCTCCCGGGTGTGTATCAGGTGCCTCCGCCCTTCCTATTACAATCTGGACACCGTGTTCCCTCGCGACCCTTTCAGTCATTCCCGCGACACCGAATGCTTTGCCATTGATAACTGTGGAAAACACGCTTATAGCCCCATCATTCTGGTGGGTTGGCGAAAACAGGTTTGCTCCGGCGATTCTCGCCTCCGAAGCAGCAACAGACGCAAGCATTATAGCGCTTGGCCTTCCGTCGAAAAAGGATACCTTCCTGGCGCAGTCGCCACAGGCGTAAATATCTGGGTCGGTGTACGTCTGCATGTAGCGATCGACTTTTATGGTGTTATGAAAGCCCAGTTCAAGGCCGGATTTCTTTGCGAGTTTCGTGCTGGGAACCGCGCCGATTCCAAGAATTACCATATCCGCCTTGATCTCTTTGCCACTTGCCAGTTTCACACCGGTTACACTGTCATCTCCGAGTATGGTCTCGACCTTTTCATTGACCAGTATTTTTACACCCGCCTCTTCCAGTTTGGCCTGTGCTTCGTCGCAGAACTCGTTGTCCATTGCCATCTGTAAACAGTGGGGAAGTGCCTCTACCACGGTCACATTGATGTCTCTTCCCTTCCTGCATTCATCGGCAAACTCCATTCCGATAAAACCGCCGCCGATTATCACGAGATCCGTTACCTTATTCATGGCTTCCAGCATATCGGACAGATAGCCAAATTCTTTCTTCACGGCGAATACATTCTTCTTGTCAACACCGGGAATGGGTGGCACGAGGGGACCGGAACCTGTGGCAAATACCAGCTTGTCGTATTCTATGGTTTCGCCATCCGCGAGAGAAACAATCTTGTTCGTCCTGTCCACATCCACTGCCTCTCCCTTTATCAGTTCTACCTCGTTATTTTCCAGCAGTCCGTCCGGTATGACATTGTTCTCCGGACCTCCCACTGTGCCGTAAATATAAGGGATGCCGCATGGAATAAGGATAGTGCCTTCTTTTCTGACAAGGATCACCTTCTTCTCAGGGTAGTGGCGTTTGCAACTTACGCCGGCTGTAATTCCGGACAATCCTCCCAAAATAACTACATCAGCCTTCTTCATTCTTTCCTCCTTCTTATATTGTTTTTTGTTGAATAATTTATAACATTTGTTATAGTCAGCGCGTGGCTTATACAATATTTTTTTGTTTGTATCATTGATTTGTATCATTGATACACATCAACTTTTCGTATGAAAGGAAAATTTATGGATACCACCGAGTTTCTCAGTTCTGTTCCTTTGACCAAAGGCCTGTCAAAAAAGCAGATTGAGGCCCTGGCAGGTTTTACGCGCAAGAAAAAATACAGAACCAAACAACTTATTATAGGTGAAAATGACAAGATTCGCGAATTTTATATGATTGTCCGGGGAAGGGTAAAGATGTTCAAAAATTCTGTTGACGGCAGGGAGCAGACACTTTACCTGTTTGGTCCGGGTGAGCTGTTCGGAATGTGCGCAACTTCCTCAGACTTCATATTCCCGGCAAATGCCATGGCCATTGAACAGAGCACCCTCCTTATCTTTCCCGCCGATGCGGTTGAGACATTAGGCCGTCAGGATCCTACGATTCTCTTCAATATGATATCTGTCCTGTCCTGCATGCTCAAGGATTCCATGACCATGATCGAAACGTTGTCACTGATGAAGATTCCTCAGAGAGTCGCCTCTTTTCTGCTGTTTTCAACCCTGAAAAAAGATTGCAGGAAGGGGGACAATGTTGAACTGGCAGTTAATCAGAAAGAGATAGCTAAGATATTGGGGACAACCCCGGAGACATTGTCACGTGTACTGAAAAAGATGATGGCAGAGCGTATAATAGACGTAAAGGGTAAACATATAAAAGTGCTCGACTGCGAATCTCTTGAGGAGCTTGCGGCCGTATAGTACTGCACAGAATCCGGCAGATTTTCACGGCGATTTCGTCATTTTATTTTCATTTTCAGTAATATTCTGGTATGAACCCCCGAAAGAACCTTGGTGGATTGGAGAGTGATATAGTGTGGTTTGTAACCCGCCATTGCCTGAGGGAATAAAAGACCGTCTTAAGAGTCTTATAATATCAAGATAAGAGAGGAGTTATATTGTGATAAACGATGTTGTTATTGTATCTGGATGTCGAACTGCGATCGGAAAATTTATGGGCAGCCTGAAGAATGTAACTGCAAGAGATCTTGCCATAACCGCAGGAAACGAAGCCGTTAGAAGGGCTGGTATCTCCGCGGAGATTATTGATGAGATAGTTATGGGCGAGTGTTTTCCAGCGATGCAGGGTTCACTTCCAGCCAGGCAGGTGGGAATGAGAGTAGGTCTTCCTCACCAGAGTTCAGCTGTGTCCGTCAATCAAAACTGTGCGTCTGGAATGAGAGCAATGGAGATAGCCTGCCATAATATCATGCTTGGCAAGACCGAGATCGGCCTCGTGATAGGGACTGAAAGTATGACAGATGCTCCCTATCTGATCCCCAAGGCAAGAATGGGCTATAGAATGGGACCTGGCAAGATAGAGGATCATATGCTCCATGACGGCCTGATCGATGAGCTTGTTCCGGGACACATGGGAATAACGGCGGAAAATATAGCTGAAAGATACGCTATCACCCGTGAAGAATGCGATAAACTGGCCCTGATCAGTCACCAGAGGGCCACCAGGGCCGTCAAGGATGGCACATTCAAGCGCGAGATAGTCCCGGTGGAAATCAAGTCGAAGAGGGGCGTGAAGATATTCGATACCGACGAGCATATGATACCCGACGCCAGTCTCGAATCTATGGCGAAGCTGTCGCCTGCATTCAAGAAAGATGGAGTGGTGACGGCTGCTAACGCCTCCGGTATCAATGACGCTGCCGCGGCGGTAATTATTATGTCCAGTGATAAGGCCGCTGAAATGGGAATAAAACCCCTTATGAAACTGATAAATATCTGCGGTGAGGGTGTTGATCCCAAGGTAATGGGACTGGGGCCGGCAGTTGCCATTCCAAAGTGTCTTAAACAGGCCGGCATGAAATATGGGGATGTAGATTACTGGGAAATCAATGAGGCCTTCGCCGCACAGTTCCTTGGCGTGGGCAGGATGCTAAAAGAGAATTTCGGCATAGAACTCAGTCTGGACAATGTTAACCTCAACGGTTCCGGAATAGCGCTGGGACATCCGGTCGGGTGCACCGGGCTTCGCATAATAGTATCTCTCTATTATCAACTGGAAAAAATGGATAAAACCATTGGCGGTGCATCGCTGTGCGTTGGGGGCGGGCCTGCCATGGCATCTCTGTGGACAAGAGATGTGTAGAAAAAGTTCATGGTTATCATTGCGGGAAGCAAGACTATGGTCGTAATCTATGAGTTAGGATTCAAGATCCAGATTTTACAGGCCACTATTCACAACGATGAGTATATAACAAGAGGATTAGAATATTATGGTTCAAAATAACTTTAACAGATTCCGGGGTGCAAGCAGATACGTTCTGGATGATGAGCTTGCCAAGATTGTTAATGTCTCGATAGCCCTGGAGATGCCTCTTCTTCTCAAGGGTGAGCCAGGAACGGGTAAGACTATGCTGGCTTACGCTATCGCGGAGAACCTCGACATGCCCCTGATTGTCCTGAATGTCAAGTCAAGTATGAAACTGGTGGACGCACTGTATCAGTACGACACACTGACGCGTCTTAACGACAGTCGATTTGGTGATTCCAGCAAGGATGTCAGTAATATTGAAGAATATATAAAGATGGGGAAAATCGGACAGGCGTTTGTCGCGGATACACGGAAGGTACTCCTGATTGACGAGATTGACAAGGCCGATACAGATTTTCAGGATGATATGCTGGATGTTCTCGATCAGATGGAGTTCGATATTATCGAGATAGACAAAACCATCTCCGCGAAGCATCGTCCGGTTATCATCATTACCTCAAACGCCAAGAAAGATCTCTCCGATCCCTTCCTCGGACGGTGCAATTTCCATCATATTGCCTTCCCGGGCGAGGATACCATGCGTATGATTATCGGCGTCCATTTTCCTGATCTGGGTAGAGAGACAACAGATGCCTGTATCAAGACCTTTTATGCTCTGAGGAAACTGGAAGGCATAGAGAAAAAACCTGCCACGAGAGAACTCATAAACTGGATACGAGCGCTGAAAGCCGATCCTGATTTCAAGCTGTCACTTCTCGACCGAGGGGATGTTCCTTACCCTGGAGTTCTTTATAAGAAGAGTTCGGACCTTAAAGTGGCAACGAAAGCGATTGCCCGGCATCGTTAATGAAGCAGGTGTACAGGAGGATAACATCTTGTTTGTCAGTTTCTTCTATAACCTGAGGGAGCGTGGAATCCCGGTAACCCCAACATCTTTTCTCAGGCTGCAGCGAGCCCTTTGTATGGGGCTCATCCACTCCCTGAAGGACTTCTACGTTGTTGCCCGTGCCATATTAGTCAAGAGTGAAAGATATTTCGACGTATATGACCAGGTGTTCGCGCACCACTTCGAAGGTGTGGAGCTGCCCGATCTCGAAGACGTAGAACTCAGTGAAATGGCAAAGCTACTTCTGGAAGAGTGGTTAAAAAATCCGGCCGCTGTTGCCGCCGCCCTCGACGTAGATGAAAAAGATCTGAGCAAACTTACCCCGGAAGAGCTGGAAAAATATTTTCTCGACCGACTCAAAGAACAGACCGAGGCCCATCATGGCGGCAACAAGTGGATAGGCACCGGCGGAACCTCACCCGTGGGGCATTCCGGTTATCATCCCGGAGGTATGCGTGTTGGGGGCATTTCGCGAAATAAATCAGCCACAAAGGTAGCCCTCGACCGGCGCTACAGGGATTACTCCCAGGAGGGTCCCCTGACCCAGTCACAGATTGGAGAGGCATTAAAAAGGCTCCGCCGGATGATACCTTCCGGTCCCATGGATGTAGTCAATGTGCAAAAAACAATTTATGAAACCATGCGAAACGCCGGTGAGATAGAAATCATTTTTGACCGTCGCCTCGCGGACCGGCTGAAAGTTATCCTGATGATAGACAATGGTGGCTGGTCCATGGATCCCTATATTCCACTTGTGCAGACACTCTTTGATTACACAAGGAATCAGTTTAAGGACCTCAAGACCTACTTTTTCCATAACACCATTTATGACATGGTCTGGTCAGACACAGCCAGATACCACAAACCGGAGCTGGTTACAGATTTTATAAAGAAAGACCCGGAAACGAGGATTATTATCGTAGGTGATGCCAGCATGGCGCCTTATGAACTGATGTCTGAGGGGGGATCCATCTATTTCGGGGAAAAAAAGCGAAGCCCCAGCATTGAGAATCTCCGGTTTCTTGCTCAGACCTTTCGTCACTGCGTCTGGCTTAATCCGCATTCCAGACGCGCATGGGAGAGTACATGGACTGCCGATATTATACGGAAAGTGTTTCCCATGTTTGAGCTCACCCTGGATGGACTGGACGGTGCCGTGAGCCACCTGATGTCGAGGAATTAGACGTTATCCATATCCTGAAAATCCTCGGCGATATTTTCACAATGATCGGAAATCCGTTCAAGATTCATGAGTATCTCCACGAAAATTGGACCGGCTTCCGCGTGGCAGAGTTCCTCGTAGTACCGTTCGAGATGCCTATCTTTGGCCTCTTTTACCTCAATGTTGACCTGTTGTTCCCGCCGGATAATATCGTTTATTGTATTTCTGTCATCCCTGTCGATCAGTGATACTGCGGCTTCGATATTCTTAGACACCAGATTCTCTATTGCCTTCAGATCCTCTGCCGCCGCATCGGAAAAACCTATTTCTCTCCGATGTTTACGTTCGGACAATACAGAAATGTTTACCGCATGATCCGCGATCCGCTCAATATCATCACCCATCGAAGAGAACAGAAAGAGCCGCTTAAACATCTCAGGAGAAACCGGTCCCCTGGAGATCTTGTAGAGATAATCACCTATCTCTCTGTGCAGATTGTCAACTACAAGTTCAATATAGTTAAGATCTTTCCTGTTTTTTTCCTTGAAATCCGGTATCAGGCTGATAGCTTTGGCAAACATCTTCTGTGCGAGCATGATCTCTCTTTGCAGTTCCTTTCGCGCGCAATTGAGAGCGGTCTCCCTCTGTAACAGAAATCTTTCATCTAGAAATTCCGGCCACATGGATATGGCTTCTCCCGTTCCAGGCATAAGCTTCTCAACAAGACGCGAAAATGGTTTAAGGAAGGGGGTAAAACCCACGGCAAGGGCAAGGTTGAAGAAAAAGTGGCTGTAGGCGATCTGTTGAGGAATATCCTGCGATATTGTTTCAATGAAACGTATAAAAAAGGGGAGAATAGCCATAAAGAGCAGAATACCTAAGAATTTGAACAGGAAATGAGCGACAGCGCACCGCTTCCCATCAATATTCGCGACTATGCCGGCAAAAAGCGCCGTTGCCGACGTGCCGAGGTTTGCCCCGAGGATTATCGGAAGGGCTCCATCTATAGTGACCAAGCCGTGCTGGGCCAGGATCGCGAGGGTTGCAATGGGAATAGCGGAAGATTGTATTATAGCGGTCAGAATAAAACCTATCAAGAGACCAAAGAAGGGATTCAATGGGACCTGGAAAAAAGATACAAAAGACTGACTGGCCTTCAAAGGCCCGGTTGCCTGAGAGATGAGAAAAAGGCCAAAGAACATAAAACCTAAAAAGAAGACAGCCTCTCCAGCGGATTTCCATCGTCCCCTTCCGGCAAGCCACATGGCGCTGCCGACAATAATAATCAGGGGTGATATGTCGGTAACTTTCCAGACAACCAGCTGAACGGTGAGAGTTGTTCCGATATCAGAGCCCAGTATAATGCCGAGGGAATGGTAAAAACTTATCAGGCCGGCGCTGACCAGACCAACGGTCAGGGCGGTGGTTGCCGAACTGCTCTGGAATAGAATCGTCGAGACGATCCCGGTCGCAATCCCGTAAATAGGTCTCTTTACTGAAAGACTGAAATACTCGCGGATTCTGATATTCGTAAAATTTTGCTGGACGGTTTTACTCAGCCTCAGCATCCCGAACAGGAACAGGATAATACCGGTGGAGAAAATCATAGCGTTCTGGAACATACACGGGCCTCACGTATGATTAAAGTTTCGGGATCATAATCATACAGACAGTCTGTCCTTTTTTTAACACAACGATTTTTTGTTGGAAAGCTTTTATTGGGAGGATATAAAGACTATTAAAGAATCTGATTGAGAAATATTTTGGTGCGTTCCTGGATGGGATTTTTAAAGAAATGTTCGGGCGTTCCTTCCTCTATGATCGCCCCGTAATCCATGAATATGACGCTGTCCGCCACTTCCCGCGCGAAGCCCATCTCGTGTGTGACCACTATCATGGTTATTCCTTCCTTCGCCAGTTTTATCATGACGTCGAGAACTTCTCCTATCATCTCAGGATCCAACGCCGATGTGGGTTCATCAAAGAGCATTATCTTGGGTTTCATTGCCAGCGCCCTCGCGATGGCAACGCGCTGTTGCTGTCCTCCGGAGAGTTTCTCAGGATACTCGTTCACCTTCTCAATAATGCCCACTTTGTTGAGCAACTCTCTGGATATTTCCGACGCCTCTTTTTTGGAGCGTTTGCGCACAACAACCTGGGCAAGGTTGACATTTTCCAAAACGGTCTTGTGCGGAAAGACATTGAAGGACTGAAAAACCATCCCTATCTCTTCGCGAACCTTGTTTATATTTGTCTCGGGATCACTGATATCAATACCGTCAACAACGATATGGCCGTGGTCTATCTTTTCAAGCTGGTTGATTGATCGCAACAGGGTACTTTTACCGGATCCGCTTGGCCCGATGAGTACCATTTTCTCGCCATCATGGACATCCAGCGAGACATTGTCCAATGCTTTCAACTGTCCAAAATATTTGTATACATCCCTCATCTCGACCATGACGGGACTTTTATTTGTCGACACCTACTCTATTCTCCATGATGCTGATAAGTTTTGATAAAAAGAGTGTGATAATCAAATAAACGAGAGCAACCATTGTATAGGTTTCAAAATAATTGAACGATGCAGCGGCAAACTCGCGCCCCCTCCTCAGGAGATCGGACACTGCAAGTATGGAAACCAGGGATGAATCCTTCAGGAGCGCTACAAATTCATTGCCAATGGGGGGAAGAATGGTCTTGATAGCCTGTGGAAGTATCACATGACGCATGGCCTGTGCCGAAGTCATTCCCAGAGACCGGGCCGCTTCCATCTGCCCCTTGGAAATTGATTCGATACCGGCGCGGAAAATTTCTCCCATGTATGCCCCGTAACAAACGGACATTGCGATTATCGCGCTGGCCATTGCGGGCACATTTACTATGCGTCCCAAGGCGAAATATATGTAGAACAGCTGGACAAGCAGAGGGATTCCCCGGATAATCTCCACATACAGCGACGCGATCCCGTTCAGGATTCTGTTTTTCGATATCCTTCCGAGACCCGTAAAAAGGCCTATTACCAGTGCCAGAATTATCGCCGCTATTGTAACCTGAAAAGTTACCAGAATCCCATCCGGAAGAAATTTCAAGATCTCCCAGTAGGGATCCGGGTTAAAAATTGCCAGATAGGCGACTATAGCAACAGCGCCTACAAAAGAAACCCTCCACGCCGTGAATAACCCCACATCTTCTTTGCTGGGGATTGCGGCGCCATCGCCAACGTCAATAACTATCTTCTGTTTTGTTTTGTCTTCGTCTGTTATCTCAGCCACTTCTCTTCCAACTGCTTGTCAATACCCTTGGCCTGTACAGCCTTGATACCCTTGTTGATCAGTTCAAGCAGTTTCTTGCTCTTCTTGTTTACCGCTATCCCGTAGTATTCCGTTGTAAGGACCTCTCCTACAATTTTGAACTTCTCTTTATATTCATCCTGCTGGAGCGCGTACTGCGCAGCCACCGGGGTATCGCAGACAACGCCGTTGATGCGTCCCACGGCCATATCTTCAAATGCCAGACCTATCTCGTCATAGCTTTTGAGTTCTACTCCCTCTGCCTTTTTGACTTCCATGCCACCTGTCGTACCCATCTGGGCGCCTATCTTCTTTCCCTTCAGGTCCGAAATGAGAACGGCATTAGAAGTCTTCGGAACGATGAGTACCTGGCCGGCATTGATATAAGGGGTAGAGAAATTCATTGTTTTCTTACGTTCCTCAGTAATAGTGACAGAAGATATGATGGCATCATATTTGCCGGCAGCAATGCCTGCGAAGATTCCATCCCACGCGGTGTTTTTGAACTTCACTTTGAATCCTGCCTCGTTGGCCACGGCATTGAGGAAATCAATGTCGAAACCTACGATCTTCTTATCTTTGTTTACCATTTCCATCGGGGGCCATGTGGCATCCGTGGCAACGGTGTAGACCTTCTCCGCCGCAAAGGCAGAACCTCCGATAACCGGCATTGCAACAAATCCGATTATAACCAGTAACGCAATAACTATACGACTACTCTTCATATTCTTCTCCTTTTCTAAAAGCTGATTGTTACCGGGTGTAGTTACTATTGAGCCGGGGTATTGTCAAGACAAAAAGCCGGACCATTTATTTTGATTGCTTTTAAAAAACTCAAGCGATATAAGGCGATTCTGTCTGAAAGGGGACAGGTTATATGAGAAACTCATCAGAGAAAATGCGCAGACTGGGTGCGTATTTTCTGCTCCTCGTAACCACATTCTTCTGGGGGACCACATTCGTAATAGTCAAACAGGCCGTGGAACAGGTCGGGGTATTCCTCTTTCTGTCACAACGCTTCAGCTTGGCGTTTTTGATACTCCTTGTGATCTGCCTGATTTTGAGACGGCCATTCAGAAAAGAATACCTCAAGGGGGGTATAATCATCGGCACCCTGCTCTTCGGTTCATTCGCGTTCCAGACCATGGCTCTTCTTTATACAACCGCCTCGAATACCGCGTTTCTGACAGGTCTTAACGTTGTTCTTGTGCCAATAGCCGGAGCCATCCTCTTAAAACAGTCAGTGAACCGCAGCGTGAAACTGGGTGTAATTCTGGCCGCCGCGGGACTTTATCTTCTCTGTACAAACGGCGGCTGGTCGTTTAACAAGGGAGACGTCCTTGCCATGCTCTGCGCGATATGCATCGCTCTGCACCTCATTTTCACCGGCAAATTTGTGCGCACGAACGATGTCTACTGGCTCACCACTATTCAAATAGGTATAGTGGCCCTCTTCAGCACACTGATAGCAAAATTCGGAGGTAATGAAATTCTGGTCTGGCATAATGAAATATTGTGGGCGCTGGTGATCTGTGTCCTCTTCGCCACAATATTTGCCTTTCTGGTACAGACCTCCATGCAGCGATTCACAAGCCCCACACAC
>Ga0222684_1000090_pt1 | contig 22576 bp, 20 predicted proteins | sample AntAcemetage1075_FD_181150 | JGI IMG/M metagenome (GOLD analysis project Ga0222684, IMG submission 181150) | Saline water microbial communities from Ace Lake, Antarctica - #1075 | ecosystem: Environmental > Aquatic > Non-marine Saline and Alkaline > Saline | place: Antarctica: Ace Lake...
CCGGTCGGCATAGATCAGCGCCACCGCCATGGTGCTGTCCCCCTGCATGTACCAGGGGCACCAGGTCATGCGCTCCAGCTTCCAACGCCAGGGCCCCTGGTATTGCAGGTTGTGGATCGTGAAGACGGTGCTGATCTCCGGGTCCTGGTGCATCCAGGCAGGCAACATGCCCGTATGCCAGTCATGGCAGTGCAGCACCTCTGGCTTCCAGTGGTTCCAGCAGAATTCGGCGCTGGCGTTGGCGAAGAAGGTGAAGCGCCAATCTTCGTCGTCGCCGCCGTAAATGCGCTCTGGATTGAAGACCGGATGGCCAACCAGATAAAGCGGCAAGCCGTGGCTGGGGTGGCGCGTTTCGTAGATTGCAAAGTCGTTGTCCATGGCCCGACCGCGCCAGATGGGCTCTGGCGGGATCGGCAACTGGCTCCAGAGTTTGCCGTAGCCCGGCAGGATCAGCCGGACGTCATGGCCGAGGGCAGCGAGGGCTGGCGGCAGGGCACCCACCACATCGCCCATGCCCCCGACCTTGACCATCGGAGCGCACTCGGCGGCGGCAAACAGCACGCGCATGGGAGGTTGCTCAGGTGGGCCGAACTCTACGGGGAGCCATACGCGCAGCCAGCGGTCTTGTCAGGGCAGGACCGTCACCATCGTTCCCACTTCGACCAATTGGAAGAGGTCTTGCACGTTCTCATCGAGCAGGCGCACACAACCGTGGGACACGGCCTGGCCGACGCTGACCCGCTGCGGTGTGCCATGGAATCCGACGGTCACGCAGCCCTTCACCTCCAGGTGTTGCTGGCCGTTGAAACCACTGCGTCCCTGGCAATCCCGCAAAAACCCGATCCAGCGGCTGCCCAGGGGGTTATTCGGTCCCGCCGGCACCACCTGGCCGGTGGCCGGGTGCTCCCACTCTGGGTTGGCACGCATTTCGATCACCTCAAAGCGACCGAGGGGTGTTTCCCAGCCGGGCATTCCCACGGCCACCGGAAAGCGGCGCAGTTCCCGACCGTTTTCAAGGACCAACAGCTGGCGCTGGGCGCGGAAGAGCACCAGGGAGCTGGTGGGCGCTGGGCTGGGTAGGGCTGGGCTAGGAGTGAGCGGGCTCGACGGGGCGGGGCTGGACAAGGTCCATTTCAGTCGGCTGGCAGCTTCTGCAGAAGCCGGTGCAACGACAAGCAAACCGCAGGTGAGCAGGGAGGCGAACCGGGCGGCCAGCACAGAAACAATCAAATCCGGTAGGTCTTGAGATTAATCAATCCCTGGTCTCCTGGAAATGTCCACCAGCTGACGTTGCCTCAGGGCAGCCAGGCTTGATCGGAGAAATCCGGATCCCTTTTTTGCAGAAAGGCATCGCGACCCTCCTGGGCTTCGGCTGTTCGGTAGAAGAGATGGGTGGCCTGACCGGCCAGTTCCTGCAAGCCCGCCATGCCGTCGGTTTCGGCATTGAAAGCGGCCTTGAGGCAGCGGATCGCCGTTGGGCTCTGGCGCAGCACGTCGCGGGCCCAGCGCACCCCTTCGGCCTCCAGCTCGGCCAGCGGCACCACCGCGTTAACCAGACCCATGGCCAGCGCCTCCTCGGCGTTGTACTGGCGGCCAAGGAACCAGATCTCCCGGGCCTTGCGCTGCCCCACCACGCGGGCCAGATAACTCGCCCCGAAGCCGCCGTCGAAGCTGCCCACCCGCGGGCCGCTCTGGCCGAAGACGGCGTTCTCGGCCGCCAGGCTGAGGTCACAGAGCAGGTGCAGCACCTGGCCGCCACCGATCGCGTAGCCAGCCACCAGGGCAATCACCACCTTCGGCAGTGATCGGATCAATCGCTGCAGATCCAGCACGTTGAGGCGGGGCAGGCCGGAGCTATCGAGATAGCCGCCATCGCCGCGCACGCTCTGGTCACCGCCGGAGCAGAAGGCGTAGCCGCCATCGGCGGCCGGCCCAGCACCGGTGAACAGCACCACACCGATGGCTGGGTTGTCGCGCACGCGCGAGAAAGCGTCGCAGAGCTCCTGAACGGTGCGGGGGCGGAAGGCGTTGCGCTTGGCCGGGCGGTTGATCGTGATCCGGGCGATGCCGGCCTGCCGGCTCAGCTCAAACAGGATGTCCTCGTAGTCGCCTGCCGGCAGCCACTCCTCGCACTGGCGACCCGTGCTGGATGGGGCCGGGTTGGGATCGGCGCTCATCGGGCCTGAAGCAAGGTCGCCCTCATTCTGTGGCGTGACCGCCACTGGCTCGCAACAGTTCTCGCAGCTGGGCATCGGCCCGGCGATCGGTGCGCAGCTCCAGCAGGGCGAGCTGTTCTCCCTCACTCCAGTGCAGGGCTGCCGCCAGGTCGTCGAGCCGCTCCACCCGCCGTGATGGCACGCCATGGGCCGCCGCCAGGGCCCGGTGATCAAGGCGCTGGGGCATGGCGAACAGGCGCTCAAAATCGACGGTGCCTGTTTCGGGCTTGGGGCGAATCGGCAATTGCTCGAAAATGCCGCCGCCGCCGTTGTCGATCAGCACCACGGTGAGTTGCCCCGTTAATTGCTGAGCCCACAACCAGCCGTTGCTGTCATGCAGCAAGGCCAGGTCGCCACAGACCAAGACCAGTTGTCCCAGGCTCTCGGCCAGTCCAGCCGCCAGCGACAGGGTGCCGTCGATGCCGGAGGCGCCGCGGAAGCCATAGACGGGCCGGGCTGGGCCCCTTGGATCGGCAAAGCTCTCCCAGTCGCGCACGGGGCTGCTGCTGGCCAGCATCACCGGCCGATCGGCCGACAGCAGCAGGCTCAGGGCCCGGGCCAGGGCTGGTTCGCTCGGCGCTCCGCTGGCCGGCAGGTGGCGATCAAGTAGCGCCTGGCAGGTGGCCTCCCGCTGCCGCCAGCGCTGCTGCAGGGCCGTGCTGGCTGGGGCGGGCTGCCCTCGCCAGATGGCGTCGCTCTGGCTCTGGCACCAGTGGGCCAAGCCCAGTCCATCGCTTGATGTCGCCGTTCCCAGCGGATCCTGGTTGCGGGGATCGGCTTCGCAGATCAGCAGCTGATGGCCCCCCAAGCCAGCCAACCACTGCTGAAGGCGCCTGCTGGAGGGCGTGGGACCGAGGCGCAGCACCTGGGCGGCCGCCAATTCTAACGGCGCCGCCTCCAGCAACAGGTCGTAGCCCGCGAAGCAGACCAGATCCGATTGGCCCCGCAGCCCGGAGAGCCCGTCAGCCAGCAGGGGCCAGCCACTGCGCTGCTGCCAGTGGCGCAGGGCGGCAAGGAACGCCGGCCAATCAGCCGGCGTTCCGCGCCACGGTCCGGCCACGATTAGTCCAGGTTGATCGGGATCCAGGCCGGACAGCGCCGAATCCAGGCCCGTTAGCGCGCCATCCGGCCTGGCCACGACTTCTGCCGAGGAAGCAGCTGGCAGCCAGAGGGCGGCCAGGCGCTGCAGGGTGCCGGCGTCGGCGTGCAGGGGTTCTTCGAACGGAAGGTTGAGATGGACCGGTCCGGCTGGATAGCCCAGGGCGGATCGCCAGGCACGCTCGGCCATCGCTTCGAGGGCTGCCGCTCCCATGGCCGCCAGGCCGGTGGCCTCGGCTTCCCCGACCCAGCGACAGCAGGGCCGCAGGAAGTCTTCCTGGTTGACGGTCTGGTTGGCGCCGCATCCCTTGCGGTGAGCGGGTCGGTCGGCGCTCAGAAGCAACAGAGGGATCGCGCCGTGGTCAGCTTCCACCACCGCTGGCAGCAGGTTGGCGACGGCGGTGCCCGACGTGGTGATCACGGCCGCTGGGACTCCATCGGCCCGGCTCAGCCCGAGTGCGAAGAAGGCGGCGGAGCGTTCATCGATGCCGGTCTGCAGGCTCAGGCGCGGACCCGCCAGCATCCCGGCCGCCACAGCCAGGGCTGCAGACCGGCTGCCGGGACAGAGCACCAGGCGCCGCAGTCCAAGCCGCTGCAGGCCTTGCAGCAGGATCAGAGAAGCCTCAAGGTTCCCGGCTGCGCTCACCCTGGCCCGCACCTGTTCAGGATGGGGTGATCATGCCCACTTGCGGGGCTTTCCTCCGGTTCGGACCCTGAAATGAGCGCCCCAGCACCGGACCTCGCCCCAGCGCCTGCTCCTGCCACTGGCCCAGGGGGCCAACCGAACACCCGGCCCTGGCTTGGCCTTTTGCTCTGGGTTCTGCTGGCGGTGACGCTGCGCTGGGCGGTGATCGAACCCCGCTGGATTCCCTCGGGCTCGATGCTGCCGACCCTGCAGCTGAACGATCGGATCCTGGTGGAGAAGGTTCGGCCCCATCTGCCAGCCCCCCTGCCGGTAGGAACAATCGTGGTATTCAGGCCGCCAGACCCCTTGCTCGAAGCCGGCTACGACCCCAAAGCCGCCCTCATCAAGCGGGTGGTCGGCGGGGCAGGTGATCGGATCGAAGTGCGTGGCGGCGCGTTGATCCGCAATGGGACCCCCGTAGTTGAGACCTGGCGCCAGGTGCCGATCGCTTACGACCTACCGCCGCTGGTGGTGCCCCCGGGACATCTGATGGTCTTGGGGGACAACCGCAATGCCAGCCTCGATTCCCACCTCTGGGGTCCGCTTCCTGCTGATCACGTGATCGGCACGGCCGTGTTGCGCTACTGGCCCCTCAACCAGCTCGGACCGATACGGTTCTCACCCCTGCCGGCAGGAGGGGAGGCCGACGGCCTGCGGTAGGGTGAAAGCCGTGATGCAGAGCACACCGGAGATGTTCAACCCGGAGTTCCTGACCACTGACAGTGAAGCGATCAACAGTAATTTGTTGATTCAGTATTTGCAGGAACAATCCCCGGACGTGCTGCAGCGGGTAGCCCGTTCGGCCAGCGGCGATATCCAAGACATCATCCGCCACAACGTGCAAGGCCTGCTTGGGATGATCCCCAGCGAGCAGTTCGAGGTGAAGATTCAAGCCAGCCGGGATAATCTGGCTGGATTGCTCGCTTCGGCGATGATGACCGGTTACTTCCTGCGCCAGATGGAGCAGCGGATGGAGCTCGAAACCACCCTGTTCGGCGAAGGGGGCAGTGATGCCGATCCCGGCGAACTGAAGCTCTGAGGGGCTGGTCCTAGTTCTGAACAGACCTGGGGATGATTCTCCAGCGCAGCAAGTTGTTGTCCAGGCCAGCTAAGAACCGCCAGGACCCTTCCGAGCAGGCCCAATCACGTGTTTCGAGTTCGCCAGCAAGGTTACAGAGATCTTGGCTGGTGCAGTGGACCGGGGCCGTGTAGTGGGCGGGAATGATCCAGGCCAGGGAGTCGATCCCCGCCAGCTCACGGATCCAGCCCAACAGAAGCTCCTTGGATCGGGGAAAGACCAGCCTCTCCAGCACTGGGGCGATCTGCAGATGGGGTTGGCCCCCGCGAAACAACGCCTCGAAGTCGGCCTCCCAGCCAGGCAGCCAGCGAAACGGATAGATCCCGAAATAAGCCTCGGCCTGCCGTACGCCGACTCGGCAGGACAGAGCCAACGCCTCTGCCAAAGGCAAAACCTGTAGGAACTCCGGCCGGAAATAGGACGCGAACAGGACCATGCGCCACCAGCCCCGTCGCCGCCGTTCGGCTGTGTCCTGGAGTTGTTCATCACCCCTCTCCCGTGCGTGAAACAGCAGGGGCCTTGGATCAGCGTCAAACAGCTGGGGTGGATCAGGGGCAATAGCCACGAGCGCATCGGTTACGAGCAGGGCGCCACTGCTGCGGTGGAACACGGCAACCTCCAAGAAGGTGCCGATGCCCAAATTCACAGGACCCAGGGGGTGCCAGGACAGTGCATCGCCATGGGGCACGCCGTCCTCAAATAACACCCGTGTGCGATCCGCCGGGAAACCCAGCCAGTCCAGGGGCAAAGAGAGTGGGAAGCTCCACTGCTTGGGACTGACCCAGACCTGGGCACGGGGGAAAGCCCTGGCCATGGCCGGTACCGGCAGCTTGTGCTCCAGCCCGGAGCTGGTCGGCAGCACGATCGTGACCACCGGACCGTGGCGAGCCTCAAGGCTCCGAAGTTCCTGGATCACTTCAGCGGTGGCAGCAACCGGGGCGTAGAGGAGCAGGCCTTCGCGCAGCCGCACCACCGTCATCCGGATCGGCACGGCCACATAGAACAGCCCCTGCAGCTGCTCGAAACCCCACACCAGGCCTGGAACCAGCTCCCGCACCAAGGTGCGCCGTCGGCCGTAGGGATAAAGCGGCAGCAGAGGCCACCAGGGCCAGCGCTGGTCGGCGACCGCATCACTCACTTGCCATCACTCACTTACCATCACTCACGCTGTTCTCACTCGCCCTGACTGAAACCACTGACGAAATGCTTGAGGCCCGCGAGGAGTAAGGCCGCTGGGCCATTCAGTCATGGGGGAGATCGTCAGCCCAACGCAACGTTGCTGTGAGATGAAGAGATTGTGCGACCCTATCAAAAAGCCCCCTCCAGGGAGGGGGCTAAATGGTGACAGTGAACACCTGAGAAAGCCGGCAAAAGGCCTGAACGAATAACGGATCAGCCGATCAGAGCCACGGGCCTGGATTCGCTCAGGGCCAGATCAAGCGGGAAGTTGTGGGCGTTGCGTTCGTGCATCACCTCGAAACCGAGGTTGGCGCGGTTGAGCACGTCGGCCCAGGTGTTCAACACCCGGCCCTGGGAATCGAGCACCGACTGGTTGAAGTTGAAGCCGTTGAGGTTGAAGGCCATCGTGCTGACGCCCAGGGACGTGAACCAGATCCCCACCACCGGCCAGGCGGCCAGGAGGAAGTGCAGGCTGCGGCTGTTGTTGAAGGAGGCGTACTGGAAGATCAGGCGGCCGAAATAACCGTGGGCCGCCACGATGTTGTAGGTCTCCTCTTCCTGGCCGAACTTGTAGCCGTAATTCAGGCTCTCGCTTTCGGTGGTTTCCCGTACCAGCGAACTGGTGACAAGCGAACCGTGCATGGCCGAGAACAGCGAACCGCCAAACACACCGATCACACCGAGCATGTGAAAGGGGTGCATCAGGATGTTGTGCTCCGCCTGGAAGACCAGCATGAAGTTGAAGGTGCCTGAGATGCCAAGGGGCATGGCGTCAGAAAAAGAACCCTGGCCGAAGGGATAGATCAGGAAGACGGCGAAGGCGGCCGAAAGCGGCGCGCTGTAGGCGACAAAGATCCAGGGACGCATGCCCAGCCGGTAGCTGAGCTCCCACTGACGGCCCATATAGGCCGAAATACCGATCAGGAAGTGGAAAATGATCAGCTGGTAAGGACCGCCGTTGTAAAGCCACTCATCGAGGCTGGCGGCTTCCCAGATCGGGTAGAAGTGCAGGCCGATGGCGTTACTGGAGGGAACGACAGCACCGGAAATGATGTTGTTGCCGTACATCAACGAGCCCGCCACGGGCTCACGGATGCCGTCGATGTCGACAGGCGGCGCGGCAATGAAAGCAATGATGAAGCAGCTCGTGGCTGCCAGGAGGCAGGGAATCATCAGCACACCGAACCAGCCCACGTAGAGGCGGTTGTCGGTGGAGGTGACCCACTGACAGAACCTTTCCCAAGAGGCGGAACGTCCGCTGCGAACAGCCGTTGTCATTGGAGGAATGAGGATGAAGATGAATAACAGGCTAGTCATCAAGACTTTGGCCTCTGGGATCACTCCATGATTCGTGTCGCCTGGAAAATAATGTTCATGAACATGTTCATCAAGTGTTCATGAAGATGGATGAATCAAGCCGGTAGCTGGCGCTGATCCAGGCCTGGACTGTTTCCCCTGGAGCCAGGACCGGAGAGCACCCAGTCCTTGGCCTGGCGCAGGAACGCCGGCCAATCGAGTTGTTCTGCTGCTGCAGCTTTGGCCACGAGCAGGGGGGCCTGCAGGCGCAGCTGCTGAAGATCGGCCTGGGGCACGCCGCTGCTGAGGGCCAGCACATCGGCCATCGCGTGGGCCACCACCCGGGTGAGGTAGGCGGCACTGAGCGCCTGGAGCGCGCCGCTCACCAACCAGGTGGAAGCCTCCAGTCGCATCAAGGCCATCAAACCCTGGCTGCTCCACTCGGCGACGCCCAGGGCCAGGGCGGCCTTGGCCAGCTCCATGGCGGCGTCGCGCAGTTGATCGGCATCCCAGGGGCAGTTCCAGAGGCGGGCCATCTCCCGCAGCATCAGGCCGTTGGCAGCGGCCAGCACCAACAGATCCAGGCTGGGCAGCGGGGCGATGAGCACGGCGCCTGCCACGGTCCACTGGGTGCGCTGCAGCAGCGGCCGCAAGGCTTGCCGCCGCAGAGCCTCAAGTTCGGTTTGCCAGGCGTCATGCAGCGAGGCAAGGCAGCGCCGGTCGGTGTCGATCAGGCGCTGCCGCCCACCGCCATGCAGCACGGGTTGGAGTGGCGCGGTTGCTTGGCCCAGTCCCTCGGCCTCGCCCTGCCAGAACAGCAGCCGCTCGCCCAAAGGCTCGGGCAGTTGGGAGCGGAGTTCTAGCTCCAGGTCTTGGAGGGATTGCGCCGCCGACGGCTGGGCGTCCACCAGCAACCAGACCGCTTGCTGCTGCGGCAGGCTGCCCAGCCAGCGCAGGTCGGCGCCCCGCAGGGGTGGCGTCAGGCCGTAGAGCAGCAGGTCGCACTGCTCAAGGGCTTGGGGCCACTGCCAGTCGGGGCTGGTGGAGGGAAGGGGATGGCCCCAGTGCAGGGTCAGGGGCAGGGCGCCGCGCAGGGCTGCCAGCAGGGCCGGTTGCATCGAAGCGGGCGGCGGGGTTAACCCCACCACGCCCAGCTCGAGATTGGTCCGTTGCTGCCGCTGCCGCAGCAGCTCCAGCTGCTGGATGCGCTTCTCCTGGGCCAGGGCTCTGGCCTCGCCGGTCAGCCCGCCTGCAACGGCCAGCTTGTCGAACTGAAGCAGCAGGGCGTCACAGCGGCTGTACCAGCCCTCCAGGGATGTCGGCAATTTGGGGCTGACAGGACGCCGTGGGCGGCTCAACCACCACCAGCCCCCTGCCATCGCCGCTGCAGCGAGGGCGGTGGGCAGGGGCAAATGCAGGGCGTCGCCGAGGACCCAGCCTCCCGCCAACAGCGCCCCGGCTGGAAGAGCCAGGCGGCGCAGCCCAGTGGCCGCGATCGGCAGCCAGGGGATACCCCTGGGATCAGGGACCATGGGATTGGGCAAAGGGATTGGGCAAAACAGTCGGGCAGCGGCGCCGGTGGCGGCTCCGGCTGAGGTGAGCATCTCTAGCTCAGCTCAACCAATCATCCCAGAGCCTCCATAAATTAGATGGGAAGCCTCCGCTGGAAACGTCATCCCGTCCCAAGCCGCTCGGGCCGCCCTTGGCAGTGACAACCGGGGGCCCGTTCAGAGGGTTCTGCTGATCGCCCTGGCGGTGAACATCGCCATGAGTCTGCTGAAACTGGCGGTCGGCCTGCTGAGCGGCTCCCTGGCCCTGCTGGCCGATGCGATGCACAGCGCCACCGATGGCCTCTCCAGCCTGTTGGGTCTGATCGCCAACGGTCTGTCCGATCCCAGGCCAGACCGTGACCATCCTTACGGTCACCATAAATATGAAGGCGTCGGTGCCTTGGCGATCGCGGCATTCATCCTGTTTGCCGCCTTCGAAATCCTCCAAACCGCAGCCCAACGCCTGATCAATGGCATTGGTCCGCTGCGCATCACCCCCGTTGAGCTGGGCCTGGTTCTGCTGGCGCTCTGCGGCAATCTGGCGCTGGCGTTCTACGAACGACGGGAGGGTCAGCGGCTACAGAGCCGTCTGCTGCTGGCCGATGCCATGCACACCACCAGCGACATCTGGACCACCGCGATGGTGTTGGTCGGCCTCAGTGGCGCGCTCTGGCTGGGTCTGAACTGGCTGGATCTGGCGGTGGCGGTCCCATTGGCCCTGCTGCTTGTGCGGGCCTGCTGGCAGGTGTTGCGCAGCAACTTGCCCTGGCTGGTGGATCAGATCGCCATCGCGCCAGAAGCGATCCACTCGGTGGCTATGGCGGTGCCAGGAGTGCTCAACTGCCATGACATCGCCAGCCGAGGCGTGATTGGTCAGCAGGTGTTCATCGACATGCACATGGTGGTGGCGGCCAACGATCTACCCACCGCCCATCGGGTCACGGAACTGGTCGAAGAGCACCTGGAGGCTCGCTTCGGCCCGGTGCGCTGCACCATTCACCTCGAGCCCAGGGAATATGCCAGTGCCGAGATCACCTTCCGTGGCACCCATGGTTGAGCTGACGCGGGAGCTGGGCCTGTCTCTGACGCTCCGGCAGGCTGACCTGCTGGAATCTCAGTGGCAGCAGCAACAGCAGCAACAGCATTGGCATGGCCAGCTGCCGGTATTGGTGCTGAATCGCTGTTGGTTGCGGCTCGCTGTTGTGCCACTCGAAACCCTGACCACGGTTCTGCCCCCAGACAGCACGGCGGCAGCTCCGGAGTTGGTGCGCTTCCGGACCCTGCGGCAGCAAGGGGTGGAGTCTGTACTGGCGGAATCACTGTGTTGGCAGGAATTTGGCCAACAGGCCTGCCAACAAGCCCTGCAGCGTTATTGGCAGGCCCAGGACGACGGCCGTCACGGTTGGACGCTGGCTGACTACCTGGCCTTCCTGGCCACCTATCGAGGGCTGTTTGAGCGTCCGGGCGATCGGCCCTTGCCCCTGCTGGTGCTCGCGCGCGGGCGGCCGAGGGAGTCACACCAGCTGCACTGGATGGCCGGGAGAGGGAACGCCTGATGGGGCAAACTTGCCCTGGATTGAAGGGCTCCGGCAATGGCCGATCAAAACAGCACGGATCAGGGCAACACGGATCAGAGCAACAGCAGTCAGAACGACACAGCCATTTCTCAGGCTTCGCAGGAGCAGTCCGGGACGCCCGAGACCGAGGTCATTGCTGAGCCTCTGGGAACGCCAGAACCTCAGGCGGCAGCTGAGGCTCTGGCTTCCGGGGAGCCGGCTCGTAAGGAGCCTCGCGAAGGGCGCCGTGAGCGGGTCCGCGGTCAGGGTGGCGGCAGGGACGGCAATCGAGAGGGTGGCCGCGATGGCAACAGGGAGACCGGTGGCTACCGGATCCGCCTGAGTGACAACGAACAACGGGCTGCCCAGCTGATCCAAGAGACATTCCAGCTGCGCACCCCTGTGGCGGCCCTTGGTTTCTCGATCCGCACCGTGGCCCAATTGCTGGAGCTGGGCAAGCTCGATGAGCTGCTCGCCCAGCACCGGGCCCAAGCTGGCGACCGTCCGGAACCGTCCCGGGAAGCCAGCAGTGTGCGGCGCCTGGAGGGCCGCAGCGAGGGCCGCGGTGACGGCCGTCGTGAAGGGCGCGGTGAAGGACGTGGAGAAGGGCGCGGGATCGTTCGCTCTGGCGAGCGGAACCCCAGCCGCTCCGATCCGTTTGCCCGACCCAGCCGGCCCCAACCGGCCCCGCCAGCCCCGGTCGACGACACGCCGTTGGTGGAGGTGGCGCCCCTGCTCGATCCCTCCCTGCACCAAGTAGGTGGCAACGAGCCCGATCCAGCAACGGAAGGCCCCTTGCCGGTGACGATTGAACCGTCGCTCGAACCTGCCGCTGATCCCGACAGCGGCGACACCCAACCGTGAGTGATCGCCCCAGGGTTCTCTCCGGGGTTCAACCCAGCGGCGCCTTGCATCTGGGCAACTGGCTGGGGGCCATCCGCAACTGGGTGGCCCTGCAGGAGAGCCACGAGCCGTTTTTTTGTGTGGTTGATCTCCACGCCATCACGGTCCCCCACGATCCAGCCGAGCTGGCGGAGTCGACGTTGCGCACCGCAGCTCTCTACCTGGCCTGTGGAATCGATCCGCAGCGCTCCACCGTCTTCGTTCAAAGCCAGGTGGCTGCCCACGCCGAGCTCACCTGGTTGCTCAACTGCCTGACGCCGTTGAACTGGCTGGAGCGGATGATCCAGTTCAAGGAGAAGGCCATCAAGCAGGGCGACAGCGTCTCGGTGGGGCTGCTCGATTACCCGGTGCTGATGGCCGCCGACATCCTTCTCTATGACGCTGACCTAGTGCCGGTGGGGGAAGACCAGAAACAGCACCTGGAGCTGGCCCGCAACATCGCCCAGCAGCGCGTGAACGCCCGCTTTGCGCCAGCCGATCAGCCCTTGCTGAAGGTGCCAGAGCCGATGATCCTCGCCGAGGGTGCCCGGGTGATGAGCCTCGGCGATGGACGCAGCAAAATGAGCAAGAGCGACCCCAATGAGGGCTCCCGCCTCAACCTGCTCGATCCACCGGAACTGATCACCAAGAAGATCAAGCGGGCCAAGACCGACCCGGCCATGGGGCTGGAGTTCGGCAATCCTGAGCGCCCTGAGGCTGACAATCTGCTTGGGCTCTATGCCTTGCTCAGCAACCGCAGCCGCGAGCAGGCGGCGCTGGAGTGCGAGGCCATGGGCTGGGGCCAGTTCAAACCCCTGCTGGCCGAAGCGGCGGTCGAAGCCCTGCGGCCTTTACAAGAACGCTATGGCGCGATCCGCGCCGATCCCAGCGCTCTTGAGGCGGTCTTACGCGATGGGCGGGAGCGCGCCTCGGCGGTGGCTGGGGCGACGCTGGAGCGGGTGCGCAAGGCGCTGGGTTTTCTGGCAGCGCGCTGAAGCGGCTGGCTCTGGAGCGATGAATTCCGTCCAACAGCCTGGCAGGTGTCCCGCTCAGAGACTGATCCACCCCAGCTTTTTGATCAGTTGATCTGATCGTTTCCTGTGGCAGCCCGGCAGCGGAAGCCTCTGTAGCTAGCCAATTTACCGGATCAGCATTTCTACGCACCCTTGTCAAGGGCGGTCGGCCAGCTCTTGCCAGGGATCCGTAGCGAAAAGCACAATCTCATGGCAGTTCTTAATCAATACAGCCGATGCGTTTCAGGCTTGAGCGGCCAGCACCCCTCCTTCCCCTGACCCAGGTGGGTCTGCTGATGGGGTTTCCTTTGCTCTGCCTGGCCGCGACATCCGCGAGGACGACTGCCATGGCTCCGCCGCCGGATCCAATCCCAGCAAGAGCTCCCGCCGTGACCTCCCCGGTGGATGCAGTTGTCAAAGGACCGGGGCTTTACCGGATCACACCGGAGCGCCGGGCTGCGCTGGACACGATTCGCTATGCGGAGGGCACCTGGAACGGTGGCAGCGTTTCGGGCTACCTCACCCTCTACGGCGGTGGCCGCTTCCAGAGCATGGCCCGCCACCCCGATGTCGTTGTGGTCAGGCGCTACGCCAGCGCCGCTGCTGGCGCCTATCAATTTCTGCCTGCCACCTGGCGTGCGGCACAGAGCCGCCTTGGCCTGTCGGGGTTTGGACCTGCCAGCCAGGATCAGGCCGCCCTCGATTTGGTGGAGCGGCGCGGCGCCTTGGCAGCGATTGATCGTGGCGTGCTTTGCGATCGCACCCTCGACAAACTTTCGCGCGAATGGGCCTCCTTCCCGATGGTCAACGGAGCCAGCGCCTACGGGCAGCCGGCCAAAACCGCCTCAGCTCTGCGCCTTTTCCACCAGCGGATGCTGGAAACCAGGCGCCGTGATGCCGGCCTGGCGGCTTAGGGCTCGCGATACACCACCCGGCCCTGGGCGTCGTTGCCGACATCAAGTAGATGGGCATGCAGCAGCCGTTCGATTTCGCTGCGGACCGCTTCGCTGCTCTGATTGTTGCCGGTCTGGAGGTTCAAGATGGCGTCATTGATCGTGAACCCCTCCAGACGCCGTGAGCGGGCCAAAAGCAACAGTTGTTTCTCGAGGGATGGGTGCTCGCTTTCCTGCTTGCTCTGCAGAGCCTCAGCCAGGCGCAGCGGCATGTTGGCCTGCTCCACCATCGAGGGCAGAAGAAAAAGATCAACCAGCTGACCGATCCCGCACCAGCCCAGCGTGAACAACCACAGCGCTCCGCTGACGGGTTTGCGCAGATAAAAACGCTGTAACCCGCAGATTCCCAGCAGGGAGGCGGCCCAGAACAGATAGCCCAGGCCGATGGATCGGGATTCAGGCAGCCGTGATAAGGGCAAACTCGATTGAGGCAGTCGGGAGCCGGGGAAGCGGTGCCGGATCGGTTGCGACAATAGGATTCAAACCCCTTCAAGGCTTTGCTCGTGCCCGCACCGTCGCTGCCAGGCGCGCAGACCCAGCCGGCCTCTGCCCCGATCGCCCTGCCTAAAACCAGCCAGAGCCCCCAGCTGCTGCGCATTCGCCACTCGATGAGCCACGTGCTGGCCCTGGCGGTGCAGACGCTCTTCCCTGAGGCGAAGGTCACGATCGGCCCTTGGACTGAAACCGGCTTCTACTACGACTTCGACCACCCCGAGCCCTTCACGGAGGCTGATCTCAAGGCGATCAAAAAGGAGATGGGCAAAATCATTGCCCGTCGACTGCCGCTGGAGCGGATCGAGCTGAGCCGGGGTGACGCTGAAGCGCGCATCAGGGCCCAGAACGAGCCGTACAAGCTCGAGATCCTCGCCGGCTTGGTTGAGCCGATCACCCTGTACACACTCGGCGAAGGCTGGTGGGATCTCTGCGCTGGTCCGCATGTGGCCAACACCGGCGAGTTGAACGGCAAAGCCTTCGACCTCGAGAGTGTGGCTGGCGCCTATTGGCGGGGCGATGAAAACAACGCCCAGTTGCAGCGGATCTACGGCACGGCCTGGGAAACACCTGAGCAATTGGCCGAATACCGGCGCCGTAAGCAGGAGGCCCTGCGCCGGGATCACCGTCGTCTCGGCATCGATCTGGATCTCTTTTCGATCGAAGATGAGGCCGGGGCTGGTTTGGTGTTCTGGCATCCCCGTGGCGCCCGCATCCGCCTGCTGATCGAGGAGTTCTGGCGCGAAGCCCACTTTGCGGCCGATTACGAGCTCCTCTACACCCCCCATGTGGCCGATCTCAGCCTCTGGCAAACCTCCGGCCATCTCGACTTCTACAGCGAGAGCATGTTCGGGCCGATGCAGGTGGATGAGCGCCAGTTCCAGCTCAAGCCGATGAACTGTCCGTTCCACGTGCTCACCTATGCCAGCCGGCTGCGCTCCTACCGCGAGTTGCCGATCCGCTGGGCTGAACTGGGCACTGTGTATCGTTACGAACGCCCCGGCGTGATGCACGGGCTGATGCGGGTGCGGGGCTTCACCCAGGACGACGCCCACATCTTCTGTCTGCCCGATCAGATTGGCGACGAGATCCTCGGCGTTCTCAACCTCACCGAGCAGATCCTCTCCACCTTCGATTTCAACACCTACGAGATCAACCTCTCCACCCGCCCAGAAAAATCAATTGGCGAGGACGGCGTCTGGGAGCTGGCCACCCGGGGCCTGATCGACGCGCTCGAGCGCAAGGGCTGGGCTTACACAGTGGATGAAGGTGGCGGCGCCTTCTACGGCCCCAAGATCGACATCAAGATCGAAGATGCCATCGGCCGTCTCTGGCAGTGTTCCACGATCCAGCTCGACTTCAACCTGCCCGAGCGTTTCGATCTGGAGTACGTGGCCGCCGACGGCAGTCGCCAACGTCCGATCATGATTCACCGCGCCATCTTTGGCTCGCTGGAGCGTTTCTTCGCGATCATGGTGGAGAACTACGCCGGTGACTTCCCGTTCTGGCTGGCACCTGAGCAGATCCGCTTGCTGCCTGTCAGCGATGGGGCGCTTGAGTTTGCAGCCGATCTGCAGAGCAAGCTGCGGGCCGCTGGCGTGCGCTCCAGCCTCGATCGCAGCGGCGAACGGCTCGGCAAGCTGATCCGCCAGGGCGAACAGCAGAAAATCCCCCTGCTCGCGGTGATCGGGGCCAAGGAAGCTGAAGGGGGGAGCGTGAGCCTGCGCAGCCGCCGCGACGGTGACCTCGGCACTGTGGCCGTTGCCGAATTGCTCAGCGCCGCCGCCGCCGCCAATCAGCAGCGCGCCGCCGGCCTCAACCTTCCCAGCCCATGACCCTGCTTCTCGCCGGCGACATCGGCGGCACCAAAACCCTTCTGGCCACCTACCGGCTCTCGGACGGGCAGCTGCTGCCGCTGCGCCAGGAGCGCTATCCCTCCCAGGCCTGGCCCGATTTCGCCGCCATGGTGGCCCACTTCCTTGCCGCTGATCCCCTGCAGACAGAAACGCCCAGCCATGGCTGTTTTGCCGTCGCCGGTCCGGTGATCGGCGGCCAGGTGAAGGTGACCAATCTTCCCTGGCAGCTGGATCAGCAGCAGTTGGCGGCTGCCTGCGGCCTGGACTGCTTGGAGCTTGTCAACGATTTCGCCGTGCTCGTGTATGGCCTGCCCCATCTAGCCGCCGATCAGCAGCAGGCCCTGCGGCCTTTGCCGGCTAAGGAGCCGCTGCTCAGTGCACCCGTGGCGGTGCTCGGTGCCGGCACTGGGCTGGGCACCGCGATCGGCGTGCCTGGGCCGTCCGGCCTGATCGCCATGGCCAGCGAGGCGGCGCACGCCGAATTCGCCCCTCGCCTGAGCGCCGAATGGCGGCTCAAGCAATGGCTTCAAGACGACCTTCGCCTCGATCGCCTCTCGGTGGAGCGGGTGGTGAGCGGCACCGGCCTCGGCCATCTGTTCCGCTGGATGCTGACGGAAGCCCCCAGCGCCGATTCCCATTCCCTGGCTGAGCCAGCCCTGGCCTGGGCGGCCGCTGAACGGGATGGCCGCCCCGATCGACCGGACCTGCCGGCTTTGGTGTCAGCGGCCGCCGCCGACGGCGATCCCATGGCCGCAGAAGCGCTCAGCCTCTGGCTGGGGGCCTATGGCAGCGTGGCCGGTGATCTGGCCCTGCACTGCCTTTGCCGGGGTGGCCTCTGGGTGGGTGGTGGCACCGCCGCCAAACTGTTGCATCGCCTGCGCTCGCCGGCCTTCCTGCAGCCGTTCAGCGCCAAAGGGCGCCTCTCGCCGGTGCTTGAAGCCATTCCACTGAGGGCCATCGTTGACCCGGGCGCCGGGCTGTTCAGCGCCGCCTGTCGGGCGCGAATGTTGGCGGGGGGGCACGACACGGCAAGCCCTTTATTCAACCCATGATCGGGCAAGTGGGACACTGTGGCCAGCAGTGCAGACAACATGGTGCGGCCGCGACTCGGCCAGGCAGTCGAGGTGAATGTTCCCGCCACCACGGCGAATCTCGGGCCGGGGTTTGATTGCCTTGGCGCTGCCTTGGCCCTGAACAATCGCTTCGTGTTGCGCTGCATCGAAGGAGATGGCGAGCGCTTCGATCTGCTGATCGATGGCAGTGAGGGCTCCCACCTGCGCGGGGGACCTGACAACCTCGTCTACCGTTCTGCCCAGCGGGTCTGGAAGGAGGCCGGCGAGGAGCCGGTGGCGCTGGAAGCGCGGGTGCGGCTGGCCGTGCCGCCGGCTCGGGGCCTGGGCAGCAGCGCCACGGCGATCGTGGCCGGCCTGATCGGCGCCAATGCCCTGGTGGGAGAGCCGTTGAGCAAGGAAAAGCTGCTGGAGCTGGCCATCGACATCGAGGGCCATCCCGACAACGTCGTGCCGTCGTTGCTGGGAGGGCTCTGCCTGACCGCCAAGGCAGCCTCCAATCGCTGGCGGGTGGTGCGCTGCGAATGGAATGAAGCCGTCAAGGTGGTGATCACCATCCCGGCGCTGCGTCTGCCCACCAGTGAGGCCCGGCGGGTGATGCCGCGCCACGTGGCGATCACGGACGCCGTCGTCAATCTCGGCTCGCTCACCTTGCTGCTGCAGGGGTTGCGCACCGGCAACGGCGATCTTATCGCCGATGGCATGCACGACCGGCTTCACGAGCCCTACCGCTGGGGTCTGATCCAAGGGGGACGGGCCGTGCATGCGGCGGCCCTGGCGAGTGGCGCCTGGGGGTGTGTGATCAGTGGAGCCGGCCCAAGTCTGATGGCCCTGAGCACCGCGGACAAGGCCGCTCAAGTTGGGCGCGCCATGGTGGAGGCCTGGGAGAAGGAAGGCGTCGCCTCACGGGCCGAAGTGCTCGAGCTTCAGCACCACGGCAGCCGCTGGCAGGCCATGGAAGATCGCCCTGAGTAGTTCTACCCAACTGATAAATTCGCCACCGCCGGGTCACCGGTGACACCGGATCCCTTGTTGGCTGCCATGGACGCCCCCCTGCTCCTTTCGGCCACAAGCCGGCTCACCACGGAGTTCCCCTGGCTCAGCCTGATCGCCCTGCTGCCGGCCGCCGGCGCCCTGCTGCTCCCCCTTTTGCCGGGTGATGGCACGGACCCTCGCGGCCCACGCACGGTGGCCTTGGTGGTGCTGCTGGCCGATCTGCTGCTGATGCTCTGGGTTTTCAGCCAGCGCTTCGATGGCGGCAGCAGCGCCCTGCAGCTGGTGGAGCGGGTGCCCTGGGTGCCGTTCCTGGGCCTGGAGTGGTCGTTGGCCGCTGATGGCCTCTCGGCGCCGCTGGTGGTGCTCAGTGGCCTGGTCACCCTGCTGGCGGTGGCGGCCAGCTGGAATGTGAACAGCAAGACCAACCTCTACTTCGGCCTGCTGCTGCTGCAGGCCTCGGCCCAGTCGCTGGTGTTCCTCTCCCAGGACTTTCTGCTCTTCTTCCTGGCCTGGGAACTGGAGCTGGTGCCGGTGTACTTGCTGATCGCGATCTGGGGCGGGGCCCAGCGCCAGTACGCCGCCACCAAGTTCATCCTCTACACCGCCACCGCCTCGCTGTTGATTCTGATCAGCGGCCTGGCCCTGGCCCTCGGCGGTGACAGCTTCACCTTGAATCTCGCTGAGCTGAGCAGCCGCTCCTACGGCGGCAGCTTTGGTCTGCTCTGTTACCTCGGTTTTCTGGTGGGTTTCGGCGTCAAGTTGCCGATCTTTCCGCTGCACACCTGGCTGCCCGATGCCCACGGTGAGGCCAGTGCGCCTGTGTCGATGTTGCTGGCCGGCGTGCTGCTGAAGATGGGCGGCTATGCCCTGCTGCGCTTCAACGTACAGATGCTGCCGGAGGTGCATCTGCGGCTCGCCCCGGCCCTGATCGTGCTCGGCATCGTCAACATCATTTATGGCGCCCTCAACGCCTTTGCCCAGGACAACGTCAAGCGACGGATCGCTTGCAGTTCGGTGAGTCACATGGGCTTCGTGTTGCTCGGCATCGGCGCGATCAACAGCCTCGGCATGAGCGGCGCGATGTTGCAGATGATCAGCCACGGGCTGATCGCCGCTTCGATGTTCTTCGTCACCGGCGTGTTCTACGAGCGCACCAAGACCCTCTCGATCCCGAACATGGGCGGCTTGGCCAAGGTGCTGCCGATCACCTTTGCCTTCTTCCTGGCCAGCTCGCTTGCCTCCCTGGCCCTGCCGGGCATGAGCGGTTTTGTCAGTGAGATCACGGTGTTCCTCGGTGTCACCAGTAACGAAGGCTTCACCACCAGCTTCCGCATCGTCACGGTGCTGCTGGCGGCGATCGGCCTGGTGCTCACACCGGTGTATTTGCTCTCGATGTGCCGGCGCGTGTTCTTTGGCCCGAGGATCCCGGCGTTGGCGGTGCTGGGCGACATGCGACCGCGCGAACTGGTGATCGGCCTGGTGTTGCTCGTGCCCACCCTGGCCATCGGCTTCTGGCCCCGCCTGGCGATCGACTTCTATGGCGCCAGCACCACGGCCCTGGCCCAGACCGTGGCCAACCAAAGCGTGATCGCCCTCAGCCGGCTTCCCGCCCTGGGTTGAGCCCACGCCGGCGTGGCGGATCGGCTGAAATGGGCTCAGAGCCATTGATCCGCTGATGAGCGCCAACGTGATTGCGTCCCCGCTGCAGTCCTCGCCCTTGATGGCAGGCTCCGGTCTGCCGGCCTTCGAAGCGATCACCGCCGAGCAGGTGAGCAGCCAGATTCCCCTGCTTCTTGATCAGCTCGGCTCAGCGCTCACAGCCCTGGAAGCCAACCTCAACACAGATCTGGAGCGGGCTGGGGCCAGCGGCGAGATCCTGGGCTGGGAGGCGGTGATGCAGCCCCTGCACCATCTCGGCGAGCAGCTGCGCTGGAGCTGGGGAGTGGTGAGCCATCTGGTGGGCGTGTGCAACAGCCCGGAGCTGCGTGAGGCCCACCAGAGCCAGCAGGCGGCCGTGGTGGCCTTCAGCAACCGGGCCGGCCAGAGCCAGGCGATTTACCGGGCCCTTGAAAAACTGCAGAGCCAGCACAAGCAAGCGGGGCCCGGTGAAGCCGGTGAGCTCGATGCCACCCAGCAACGGATTCTCAGCGCCGAGCTGCGCACGATGCGGCTGCGCGGTGTGGGCCTCAGCGACGGTGAGCAGACAGCCTTCAACAAGGCCAGTGAGGAACTCGCTCACCTCTCCAGTGATTTCGGCAACCACGTGCTTGATGCCACCAACCAGTGGACGTTGCGCCTGACCACAGCGGATGAGGTGGAGGGCCTGCCGTCCAGCGTGCTGGATCAGCTGGCCCAGGCGGCCGGATCCAGTGACCCGACGGTGGGGCCCTGGCTGTTGGGCCTCGACATGCCCCGCTACGGGCCGTTTCTGAAATACAGCCGTCGCCGTGACCTGCGGGCTCTGGCCTACAAGGCCCATGTGGGTCGGGCCTCCAGCGGCGAACGCGACAACCAGCCCCTGATCAGCCGCATCCTCACGCTCCGCGCTGAGCAGTCCCGCCGCCTTGGTTTCCCCCATTGGGCCGATCTCAGCCTCTCGAAGAAGATGGCCGGCTCGGTGGAGGCGGTGGAGGTCCTGCTTGAAGACCTGCGTGCGGCGGCCTTGCCGATCGCCGAGACCGAGCTGGCCGACCTTCAAGCCTGCGCGGACCGTCACGGCGCCCCGGAGGCTACCGATTTCCAGCCCTGGGATCTGCCGTTCTGGGCCGAGGTGTTACGCAAGGAGCGCTTCGATCTCGACAGCGAAGCCCTGCGGCCCTGGTTCCCGCTGCCCCGGGGGCTCGACGGCCTCTTCGCCCTCTGCGGCCGTCTGTTCGGTATCCAGATCGTGCCCGCCGACGGCGAAGCGCCGATCTGGCATCCGGATGTGCGCTTTTTTCGCGTGATCGATGCCGCCAGCGCAGCGCCGATCGCGGCCTTCTACCTCGACCCCTACAGCCGCCCGGGCAGCAAGCGGGGCGGTGCCTGGATGGACGACTGCCTGGGCCGTTCGCTCGATTCAGCTGGCACGCCGGTCTTGCCGGTGGCCTACCTGATCTGCAACCAGAGCCCACCGGTGGGCAGCACGCCCAGCCTGATGACCTTCGAGGAGGTGGAAACTCTCTTCCATGAATTCGGCCACGGGCTGCAGCACATGCTCACCACCGTGGAGCGGCCCGAGGCCGCCGGCATCAACCACGTGGAGTGGGATGCGGTGGAACTGCCCAGCCAGTTCATGGAGAACTGGTGCTACGACCGGGCCACCCTGCTGGGCATGGCCCGCCACTGGCAGACCGGCGATCCCTTGCCAGCCGACAGCTTCGCCAAGCTGCTGGCGGCCCGCACCTTCATGGCCGGAGCAGCCACCTTGCGTCAGGTGCACCTGGCCTTGGTGGACCTGCGGCTGCACAGCCTCTGGCAGCCGGAGGCTGGCGTCACACCGGCCCAGCTGCGTCGCCAGATCGCCACCACCACCACGGTGCTGCCGCTGATCGAGGAAGATGCCCTGCTCTGCTCCTTCGGGCACATCTTCGCGGGCGGTTATGCCGCCGGGTACTACTCCTACAAATGGGCCGAAGTGCTCAGCGCCGATGCATTCAGTGCCTTTGAGGAGGTGGGGCTGGAGAACGAGGCCGAAATCATCGCCACCGGTCGCCGCTTCCGCGACACGGTGCTGAGCCTTGGCGGCAGCCGCAGTCCCCAGGAGGTGTTCGAGCGTTTCCGCGGCCGCCCGCCCAGCCCCGAAGCCCTGATCCGCCACTCCGGCCTGGCGACTAGCGCGGTCTGAACCAATCAGCCCGAATGAATCAGTCTGAAAGCAGGGCCTGGCGTAACGCGGCCAGGCCGCGCTGATCGCTGAGGATGCCCTGGTGGGTCATCGGCGGCAGAGCCGTGCGGGGCCCCACAGGCAGCACCCCCCGCCAGCCCGGCACCACGATCTGGTCGGTAGGGGTATAGAAGCTGCGGCAGTCGACCGCTTCGAGGGCACGGAGATCGGCATTGAGCCTGTGCAGCAGCGGGCTGCCCAGTTTGAGTTCGGCGATTCCACCCAGCAGCCAGGATGGACAGATCTGGGCCAGGGGCGTGCCCTGCTGGGGGCTGGCCACACAGAAAAAGCGGCGGGTGCGCCTGTGCCCCCCCAGCTCCTGAATCCAGGTGCGGCCAATCACACCGCCCATGGAGAAACCCAGCAGGTCGATCGGCTCGGTAGGCCCGAAGGCCGCCTCGATCGCCTCGCCCAGGCGTTCAGCCAGAGGCCCCATCCGGGTGGCTCCGAGCCGGTGGTGCAGATAGGGAATCAGTAGCGGGTCGCGCTCACCGGCCAGGGCGTCACGCAGCCGGTTGAACAGGCGTGGCGTGTCCCAGAGGCCATGAACCAGCACCAGGGGCGGGTAGGCGGCCAGTGGAGTGGCAGGCATCGGATTGGCAGCCATCAGTGTGGATCAGGCCAATGGCGCCAGCGCTCCACGCTCACAAGCCCCCCAAAGCCCTGCACCGGCGCCTGGCATTTGCAGATCTCCACCCGCAGGGGCACCGGCCCGTAGAGCTGCTCCAGTCGGTCCATCACCAGCTCGGCGTAGTGCTCCAGCGTGAGGCAGCGCAGCTCACGGGCCTGCG
>Ga0222684_1000092_pt1 | contig 22320 bp, 23 predicted proteins | sample AntAcemetage1075_FD_181150 | JGI IMG/M metagenome (GOLD analysis project Ga0222684, IMG submission 181150) | Saline water microbial communities from Ace Lake, Antarctica - #1075 | ecosystem: Environmental > Aquatic > Non-marine Saline and Alkaline > Saline | place: Antarctica: Ace Lake...
TTCCCTTAATGATTATATTCTTTCTTAGTTTCATGTAAAACTGCTTTCAAAACATTCAGATTATCCACTATCAACTAGTACATGCTATTGAGTATAAGGATAATCTAAAGGATTCATTAATTAAAGCCGGTTACCGGACTTTTTTTTCACCTGTTCCCGCAACCAACTATACCATCCGTCCAATCCCTCTCCGGTCTTACAGGAAATTTCATATATTTTCAGGTCAGGTTTTATTTTTAAAGCATCCCTTTTTGCTTTAGATACATCAAAATTTGTAAAGGGCAATAAATCAATTTTATTAATTAACAATACCGTAGCTTTACGAAACATGACAGGATATTTAATCGGTTTATCATCACCTTCCGGCGTGCTAACCATAACGACTCTATCATCTTCACCCAAATCAAATCCCGCCGGGCATACAAGATTACCAACATTTTCTATCACAAAAAGTTCTAAATTTTTAAAATCATAAAAATCTAACGCATTGTCTATCATATTTGCATCCAAGTGACAGGCTCCATCAGTATTAATCTGAGTCACCGGAATATTAAATTTTTTAATTCTATTTGCATCATTAGCCGTCTGTAGATCACCTTCCAAAACCGCAATATTCAAATCCTCTTTCAATGCTGCAATAGTTTTTTCCAAAAGTGAGGTCTTTCCCGAACCAGGTGAACTCATTAGATTAATGGTATACACTCCGTTACTTTGAAATAATTTCTTATTTTTTTGTGCCAGGGTATCATTTGCCTTTAATATATTTGCAAATACCTTTACTTTCGTCAATTTATTTTCCTCCGTAAAATCTTTCTTTTTTTGAATAATAGCTAGTAAATTATATCATAAAAACAATATTCTGTCCCAAAAAGATCATCTGAACTATTACACTAAAAACTAAATATAAACGATAAATTTCTTTTAATAATTTACCTATACAGCGAGAAAAGGAAAGAGGGAGTAAGCGCTATTGACTATACAGGAGATTTATGGAGCTTCCTTTTGTCCTTGCTATATACTTTTATCAATGGTCAATCTTTGTTTTTTTAAAATATTTTTCTGCGAGAAGAATTGCCACAAAATCATCATAATGGCATGGCGGTACTCTTAATGACAATGGAATGATTTTTAAAATTCCTTCAGGCGGATTGAACTTAAAATATCTTTTTCTCGCTTCTAACGTACTAAATTTTTCGTCTACTTTTTTAATGTCATAATGCGGAAATTTTTCTTTTATTAACGCTTCAACTGATTTACAATTTGTTCCATCTCCTAAAACTACTTTGTCTATACTGTAAGTATGAGAAATTTCTTTAATGTCTGCGATTAAATCTTTTGTGGATACAACTTTTTTTAACTTAAGTTTTAACTTTGCATCCACTACAGCATAACCACATTTTTTTGTTCCTGGGTCAATAGCTAAGATTATCTCTATTCTTGACATATTATAGTTTACCCGCTTCTATTTATTATAATTTATATTTCTATTCTTTCAGGATGTGAATAAATATTCATTTTTTCTCCCCTTACAAATCCCGCCAAAGTTATTCCCGATTGCTTAGCCAACTTAATGGCATAATCAGTAGTAGCAGCTCGGGAAATTATAATTGGTATCTTTGCAGACATAATTTTAAATAAAATTCCGGAGGTTATGCGGCAGGAAGTTAAAATAATTTTATCAGTCATTGTGATATCTTTAATAAAAGCTTCACCTAATATTTTATCAACCGTATTATATCGACTGATATCTTCACTAAATATTAATATCGAGCTATTTATATCGGCTAAAGCACAGCTATGTGTTCCACCGGTAAGTCTAAAAAATTCGGCTTTTTCTTGCATTTTTGAAATTAATTTAAATACTTGATTTTTCTTAATATGTAAAGGAAAATCATTGAATGGTAATTCCTTTTTCCTATTCTCTGTTTGATAAATTCCTATCTGTAAACTGCTTTTCATGATATCTTCAGGAATAAAAGAAGCATTTTTAAGCTTCAAATTCATCAAATTCTGTTTGTCATCTATTTTTATAGATTGAATATTTTCTTTTTTTTGTATAAATCCTGAAGCATATAAAAATCCTACTCCTAAATATCTATAGTTTTCAGGGGTACATTGAAGTGTAACTATTTTGGTTCCATTTAAAAAAATTGAAAAAGGAACTTCTCTGGCTACTAAATCGGAAACTTTTTCTTTTTTATCTTTAGTAATTTTAATTAAACTTATTTTTATTCCTTTTTTCTCTTTCATTAATAATCAAATCCCTTTTTTTCTTTATAATTTCTTCTGCTTTTTTAAAATCACTTTCGAAATTTACATTAAAAAAAGAACAAAATTCAGGATCAAATCTTTTAATTTCACTATCATTAATAAATTTTATTTTTAAGTGAGAAAATATTTTTCGGACTGATAAAACATTAGATTGTATATTTTTTTCCATCACTTTAAGGCATTTCTTACTATAAATAGCACATAATGGTTCTATGTAACTTCCATTATATCGAGGAATAATGATATCATTTGAATCAATCTTTTCCCTCATGTATTGAAGTAATTCTACATTCAAAAGAGGCATATCGCACCCAACTACTAAATTATACTGACATTTTGAAACGGTTAAGCCTGAAAATATACCACCCAAAGGACCTTTTTCAGGAAATATATCTTCCACTACCTGCTCATATTGTGGATATTTTTCTTTTGGTCCTACTATAATAATATCTTTTTCGGATAAATTATCCATAGCAATAAGTTTTGAAATAATCCATTCAATTAAAGATTTATTTAATAATTTAATCTGTGCCTTATTTTTATTTTGTCCAATTCTGCTGCTTTTTCCACCTGCCAGTATTATTGCTTTTAAGGTAGTATTTTTTTTACTCGTTTTTATTATCATAATAACATATCATATCATTTTGCATTTAAAAAATATAGCTATTTTTCGTATAGTATGCCTTCAATCATAAAAATTAAAATTCCAAAAAATAGAAGCAAATACTAAATGTAATAATTTTTAAAAACTTCAGCGATAAGTAATCCTTTCTTTTTATTTCTTAGAATCAATAAATAAGGGGGTCATAATGGATAAATGACCCCCTTATTCCTATTTTATTTTGTAATTTTATTTTGTAATTTTAATGGTTAATCTTTTTTCAGGTAAACCAACCAATAAACAGTAGCAACACAAATCGAACCACCTACAATATTACCCAAAGTAACAGGAATAAGATTATTCAAGAACATACCTTTTATGGTTAGGTTCCCTAATTTGTCAGCCAATCCAGCTGCAGCTACTACGGAAGCATTCCCTTTCATTAACAATCCCATTGGTATGAAATACATATTCGCTACACAATGCTCAAACCCACTGGCTACAAATGCCATGATAGGGAAGAAAATTCCGAAAATCTTTCCAATAATATCCCGGGAAGCTACTGCCATCCATACTGCCAGACAAACCAGCCAGTTACAACCGATACCCCGTGCAAAAGCTTCTCCCCAGGAAATATTAACTTTAGCATTGGCAATGGCTAAGGCTTTTGCTCCAACTGCAAGATTTCCCGTTTTCCAAAGCCCTGTCGCATACATCATCCAAACCAATAATAGGGAACCAACAAAATTAGCTAAATAGACCCAAAACCAACTATTAAATACTCCACTTATCTTCCCTTCCTTAGCCAAGACCCTTATAATAATTAAGTTGTTCCCGGTAAAAAGTTCTGCTCCTGCAATAATAACTAACATGAGTCCCACCGAAAAAACACTTCCAAAGATAACTTTAGTAAAACCAACACCAAGATACTTTGCCATATCATAGGTAGTTATGATTGCCAATTCCGAACCGAATCCAATAAATGCTCCGGCCAATATACCTAAAAGAATCATGCGACCTATCGATAAGTCAACCTTGGCTTTCCCCACTCCAATCATTGTATGGGCTATTCCTCCGGGAGCAAGAAAACCTTGAACCGTGTACCTGATATTACTTTTCGTTTCTGTTTTTGAATCCATTTTTTTCTCCTTTTAATTATTGATTGATATTATGCTTTTTTAACACTAACTGCACATACTTTATATTCCGGAATCTTGGATACCGGATCAAGAGCAGCATTTGTCAATAAATTTGCAGCCGCTTCATGGAAGTGAAAACTCATAAAGACAACTCCTTGTCCGGATTTTTCTGTAGCCCTGATTCTAGCAGTAATCTTTCCTCTCCGGGAAGAAACTTCCACCTTTTCACCATCTTTTACCTGTAATCGATTTACATCTTCAGGGTTCATTTCAACTAATGCTTCCGGATAAATCTTGTTTAATCCTTGAGACCTCCGGCTAATAGTGCCTGTATGGAAATGATATAATACTCTTCCGGTAGTAAAGATAAACGGAAATTCCTCATCAGGTAATTCGGCTGCTTCTTTAAACTCTACAGCGGAGAATTTGCCTTTGCCCCTACTGAATTTGCCTTTATGCAAATATTTGGTACCCGGATGACTCGCATCAAGACAAGGCCATTGTAATCCGCCATTCTCTAATCGATTATAGAACATACCACCGTAAATAGGGGTAAGTCTGGCAATTTCTTCCATTATTTCGGATGGGTCATTATAATGCATGTCATATCCCATCTTCTGGGCTAATTCACTGATAATCTGCCATTCAGGTTTTGCTTCTCCTATGGGTTCAATAGCCTTTCTTATTCTTTGTACCCTTCTTTCTGTATTGGTAATTGTTCCATCTTTTTCTGCTATAGTAACTCCCGGCAATACTACATCGGCAAATTCAGCGGTTTCAGTCATAAAGACATCGGAAACGACTAAGAATTCTGTTCTCTTTAATGCTTCCCGGGCATGGTTAAGATCCGGATCAGACATTGCAGGATTTTCCGCCATAACAAATATGCCTTTAATCTTTCCATCATAAGCAGCATTTAAAATTTCTACTACGGTTAAGCCAACTTTATCAGGTAGTTCCGCTCCCCAGGCTTTAGAAAATTTCTCCCTAAGTTGGGGGTCAGTAACTTTTTGATATCCAGAATAAACATTAGGTAATGCTCCTAAATCACAGGCTCCTTGTACATTACTTTGTCCTCGTAGAGGATTAACCCCGGTACTTTCTTTACCTACATTACCGGTTATCATAGAAATATTAGCAGTAGATAAAACATTATCTGTACCTGTCGTATGTTGAGTAATACCCATAGAGTAAATAAGGGAAACGGTAGGAGCAGTAGCATAAATTCGGGCTGCTTTTCTAATATCTTCTGCGGGAACACCGGTTATTTTTTCAACGATATCCGGAGTATATTTAAGTACAGTTTTTTTCATCTCTTCATAACCTTCGGTTCTCTCGTCAATAAATTTCTTATCTTCCAAGCCTTCGGAAATAATGACATTCATAAGGCCATTAAAGAGCGCCACATCAGTACCGGGACGTTGTCTTAACCATAAAGTTGCATATTTAACCAATTCAATCTCTCGAGGATCAGCTACGATTAATTTTGCTCCATTTTTAGTAACTGCTTTTTTAATTTCTAAAGCAATTATAGGATGATTTTCAGTCGTATTAGAACCGGTTAAATAAATTGCCGAAGCATCAGCAAGCTCTTTTATAGAATTAGTCATTGCTCCGCTACCAAAGGCTTGAGCTAAACCTGCCACAGTTGCAGAATGACATAGACGAGCACAGTGGTCTACATTATTTGTTCCTAAGACAGCCCTTCCGAATTTCATCAAGAGATAATTTTCTTCATTTGTACACTTAGCCGAAGAAAGGACCGCCAGGCTATCACTTCCGTGTTCTTTTTTAATTTGACCAAATTTTTCACTAATTAAATTAAGCGCTTCTTCCCATGTAGCTTTTTCTAATTTTCCATGTTTTCTAATCAAAGGTGTTGTTAAACGATCCTCCCTATGAATATAATCATATCCAAATCGTCCTTTTACGCAAAGATTAAGTCCATTGACTACGCTATCTGGATTAGATGTAACTTTTACTACTTTCCCATCTTTTACATTAAAATCAAAATTACATCCACAGCCACAATAATTACAAGTAGTTTTTACTTTTTCAAATTCCCAGGCTCTCCCTTTCCCTTGCGCAGCTTTATCAACGAGTGCACCAACAGGGCAAACTGCTACACATTGACCACAGGATACGCATTGGGAATAATCAGGATTATCCTTGGAATCCACAGTCATCTTAGTCTCATGGCCTAATTTATCACCTAACCCAGCAATTATTCTAGTATTTGTGCCTCGATAACCTACGCCAATCGCCTTAGATTGTTGAATTTCATTACATACTTCAACACATCGACGACAAAGAATACATTTATTCAAATCCCTTAATATAAAGGGGTTACTTTCATCTAAAGGTAATTCTTTATCAAGTCTACCAAACCTCGATTCTTTTACGCCCAGCTCGTATGCTAAATCCTGTAAATCACAATTACCATTCTTGTCACAGGTCATGCAATCAAGAGGGTGACGATTTAATAATAATTCCAATATAGTTTTACGTGTTTTAATAACTCTTTCGCTATGAGTGTGAATTACTAAACCTTCTCTTACCGGGTATACACAAGATGCAACCAGTGTCGGAAAGCCTTCCACTTCCACTACACATATCCGACATGACCCGGGATAATGATTGATCTCCGGCATCGCACAAAGGGTCGGAATTTTTATTCCTGCTTGTTTTGCTGCATTTAGAATAGTGGTTTCCGCCTCTACCATTATTTTCTTATCATTGATAGTGATTTGGACCAAAGACATCACCTTTTCCTCCTTTTTTATTTTTACCTCTTTCATAGTGATTTTATTTTAATCCTTTCTCTTGATTTTAATCCTCACGGTATTCACAACGTAAACATCTACTGCTTTCCCGACAGGCAATTTCCTTATTCCAGGTTTTTTCTACTTCATTGTATATTCCTCTCTCTTTAACAGGAGTAAGGCAATCCTTTGAACGTAGAAATTCCACTGGCTCCGCTTCAGGATCAAACTCTACATCTACTGGATCTTCCACTCTCCAAGGGTAAATCCTTTGCTTACCGGTTAAATAAAAATCGATTGCTTCTGCTGCACTTTGTGCTTCTCCTATAGCCTCTACAACTGTTGCAGGTCCTAAAACTACATCTCCTCCAGCAAAGATATCTTTACTATTGGTTTTGCCATTGATTGTAGGAATGGTATTATTTCGATTAATTAGAACTTCTTCCCCTTCTATCAAATCGCATATAATTGGTTTTTGTCCTATCGACAGAATTAAACAATCGATTTTTTTCACAAAAGATGATCCTTCAATTTCAATAGGTCGGCGCCTTCCTGATGCATCATAATCACCCAATCTCATATTAACTAATTCAACTTCCAGATAATCTTTATAAGATTTTATCGATTTAATATTTTGTAGAAGATTTATATTTACACCTTCTCTTTCAGCTTCATTGATTTCCGCATCATCAGCAGGCATTTCTTCTCGTGTTCTTCGATAGACAATAGTTACATCTGCCCCTAATCTTTTAGCAGTTCTGGCGGCATCAATTGCTGAATTACCACCACCAATAACCAAAACCTCTTTTCCAATTTTCAATTCTTCCTGTTGGTTGAATTTGGAAAGAAATTCTATACCATTTAGCACGCGTGGATCTTCTAAATTATCTAATCCGGGCATTACAGAATCCCAGGCACCCGCTGCAATATAAAAAGCTTTGTAACCTTCTTTCCTCAATTGATTCAGTGTGATATCTTTTCCAATCTGTGTATTTGTTTTAATTTTAATACCATAATCCACCAAAGAATTAATCTCTTTTTCAACTATTTCCTTCGGTAAGCGGTAAGCTGGAATAGCATAGGTCAACATTCCTCCAGCTTTAGGTTGAGCTTCAAATACCGTCACTTCATATCCCAAGGTAGTTAAGAAATAAGCATTAGAAAGACCGGAAGGTCCACCACCAATAATTGCTACCTTCATGCCGTTGGGTTTTTGTTTTTCCGGGTAACATTCCAAATAATCATCGACTTTATCTGCCATAAATCGCTTGACAGCACGAATATTCACTGCATCATCAATATCTTTTCTCCTACACCTGATTTCACAAAAAGCCGGACATACCCTTCCGCATACAGCAGGGAAAGGATTATTTTTAAAATGAGTCTGCATTGCTTTTTTATAATCTCCTACTTTGGTATAAGCTAAATATGCCGGTACATTGACCGAGGCAGGACAGGAATTGGAACACGGTGTGTATACTAATTCCGCACACACTCCGGCCCTACATTTTTTATCTCTAATGTGCTCAACATATTCATGTCTAAAATATCTCAGGGTAGATAAAACGGGATTAGGAGCAGTCTGTCCCAAGCCACACAGTGCGCTATCTTTTATCTGATAAGCTAGCTCTTCCAGAGTATCCAAGTCTTCCATTTTACCTTTTCCTTCACATATCCTGGTCAATATTTCTAACATGACTCGGGTACCTTCTCTACAGGGAGTACATTTTCCACATGATTCTTCCTGTATAAATTCCATAAAATAACGGGCTATATCTACCATACAGGTATCTTCGTCCATCACTATTAATCCACCAGACCCCATAATCGATCCCAATTCTTTCAACGATTCATAGTCTACTTTTACATTAAGGTGATTTGCAGGGATACATCCACCCGATGGGCCACCGATTTGCACCGCTTTAAATTTTTTATTTCCAGGAATCCCGCCACCGATATTGTAAACAATTTCTCCCAAGGTAATACCAATAGGCACTTCTATTAGACCGGTGTTATTAATATTACCGGCAAGAGCAAAAATTTTAGTTCCTTTACTTTTCTCAGTACCAATAGCGGCAAATTTATCAGCGCCGTACAAAATAATATAAGGGATATTAGATAAGGTTTCCACATTATTTAACACAGAAGGAACTTCAAATAATCCTTTGTGTGCGGGGAAAGGAGGTCTCGGTCGAGGTTCTCCCCGTTTTCCTTCTATAGAACGCATTAAAGCAGTTTCTTCACCGCAAACGAAGGCACCGGCACCCATTCTAATTTCAACATCAAAATCAAAGCCAGTCCCTAAAATATTTTTTCCTAAAAGTTCATGCTTTCGAAGTTCATTAATGGCGATAGTTAACCTTTCTATCGCTAATGGATATTCAGCACGCACATAGACATATCCTTGATTGGAACCAATAGCATAACCGCCAATCATCATGGCCTCTAACACACTATAGGAATCTCCTTCAAGCATGCTACGATCCATAAATGCCCCGGGATCTCCCTCGTCCGCATTACACAACATATATTTTTGGTCACCGGAAGCTTTAGCAGCAAAATCCCATTTTAAGCCTGTGGGGAATCCTGCTCCTCCTCTTCCTCTTAATCCCGATTTTTTTACTTCATCGACAACTTCTTGTGGAGTCATTTCTGTTAAGGCTTTTCCTAAAGCCATAAAACCATCGGTACCAATGTAGTCATCAATCGTATTTACATCAATTAATCCGCAATTACGACGGGCAATCTTTTTCTGTAATTTAAAAAAATCAATATCTTCAACCATAGCTATTAATTCTTCAGTTTTTGGTTTTTTATAAAAGAGTCGTTTTACCACTCTACCTTTTAATAAATGTTCTTGTACAATCTCCTCAGTATCTTCAGGTTTTACCTGTTGATAAAAAACCCCATCCGGATAAACGACCATAACCGGTCCCAATTCACATATCCCCATACATCCAGTCGTAATTATTTCAACTTCTTTCTCTAAACCAGCCTTGTGTAAAGCTTCACTTAAAGCCTCTCTAACACTCGCTGCACCATTAGACAGACAAGAGGTTCCATGGCAAAGAAGTACTTGGGTTCTTATATTATTCATAATGATTTACTCCTTTTCTATCTATTTGTATTGTTCTAAAATTGCATCTAATTTATTGACAGTTAAACGCCCGTGTATATCACCATCAATCATGATTACCGGAGCCATTCCACAGGATCCAAAACAACGTTGTTCTCCCAGTGTAAATTTTAAATCCTCAGTCGTTTCTCCCATTTTAATCCCCAATTTTTCCTCTAATGCCTCTAAAATCTTTTTAGCACCTCTTACATAACACGCCGTCCCCATACATATCGTAACAGTATGTCGTCCCACAGGTTGAGTCTTAAAGTAAGAATAAAAAGTCACCACACCAACTACTTCACTTATAGAAATATTCATTTCTTCAGCGACTACTTTTTGAACTTCGGGAGGTAGATAACCAAATAAAGATTGTGCTTTGTATAATACTGGTATTAGATAACCTTTTTTTTCTTTATTTTCGCTTACATACACCTTTAATTCATGAAATTTTTCTTGGTCAGTTAATTCATCTGTCTTTTCAATGACTTCATTCATTATTTTTTCCCCTTTGAAAAAAGATACTTTTCTACAACTTTATTATTCAAGATGTGATTGGTAAAAATTTCCCCAGCTGCATTCGGGTCTACATTCCTATATATGACAGGAGGCTTATCTTCAATGTATACATGAATCATGGGTTCTTGGGCGCAAAATCCATAGCAACCGGAAGCAGTAACTATAATATCCGTTTTTTTATTTTTTTCAATCAAATCCAAAAATTCACTCATCACTTCCCTGGCTCCAGCAGCAATTCCACAGCTACCCATTCCTACTACTATTTTTACTCGAAATTTTCCGGAGCGTAATTGTAGGTCTTTTTTCACCTTCTCCCGCATCATTTTTAATTCCTCTAAATTTTTCATAACCCTTCCTTTCGTATTCACTAAAATAAAAACACTTTTTCAATTTATTTCAATTAGTATAATTATCTCTTTTAAGAATTTTTTCTCTTTGGTTCTATGCTAAAATGGTCGTCAATTCCTTTTGCTATCAATTCCTTTTTAACAGTTTTATAGATGAAGTTTTGAATTTGGGAAGAATACATTACTTCCGCACCCAATTCTTCTTTTATTTTTTCTGAATCTATTAAGACATCATCAGTAGAATTATTTTGGGAAATTAGCTTAAGATTCATTTGCGGCCAGGCAATTAAAGCATCTATGAAAACTCTGGCTAAATCACCAAAAGGTTTGGCATCAATATGAAACATATTAATTAAAAATTCTAAGTTTGTACCTCCTTTTTTGTTTAATCGATTAATTTTTAAATATCCCTGAGTATCCTCAGCAGTTTTCTTTAACAAAGGCAATCCTAGTCCAACTCTTCTGGTTTTTCTTGTAGTAACAAAAGGATCCACCACGTTAGAGCTTTTTATTCCCGGTCCACTATCGATGATTTGACAAAAAAACTTTTTTTTTGAAAAGGAAAATTTAACTTTTACCTCACTTGCTCCTGCTTTTGCAGAATTCTCTAAAATATCAAATAGGTGGTCAGCAATATTTTTCATGTTTTTTACTTTCCAAATACTTTTTTAATGAAATAAAATCTTTTATTTCTTCATGCTTCGTTTCCATAAAAAAATTACCAATATCTTCAAAAAAATGACTGTCTGAACCACTAATTACCGGAAATCCCTGTAAAAAATCTCCTAACTGATAACCTTTTTTAATCCAATTATGTTTAGAAATCTCTACTGCATCGTAATCAGCTTGAGAATCTAAAAACCCGAGTTGGCTAATTAAACTAAAACGCGCTCTCTCCAAGTGAGCGGGAACCGCTATTCCTCCTTGTTGATGAATAAAGCGAACCAGGCTTTCTAAATCTTCTTTTAAAGAATTTTGCCTCAATACTTGATCTATCCGGCCTAATTGACCTTCCGAATTATAGACCAATTGATATCCAAAAAAAGACGGTCTGTTCTCTAATTTTGGTAAACTATTTTTAATTTTTTCTCCCATTTTCCATAAACTTTCTATATCCGGAAAATAGGCTAATAGGTGCACTTCTTCCCGAGTAGTTAGTTCTACACCTGGAATCACTTTAACCAATTTCCCCTTGCTTAACTTACAGGCTAATATGGCATGATCGATTGCATTATGGTCAGTAATAGCAATCATATCTATTTTTTTCTTTTCTGCCTGTTCTAGAATGAGTTGCGGCGATAATATATCAGCACCACAAGCTGAAAGAGCTGAATGTATATGTAGATCAATTCTTCTCAGTTTCCGCCTCCAACATTGAATATATTTCTCCTGATACAGTAAAAGAATCTTTGCGGGTTCGAAATAGATTTATCTTCTCTTCTTTTGCTTTTTCAATGATTTCCTGATGAATAGATACATTATTGGTAAAAATAATTGACTTAATATCCTTTATTAATGCAACCGCTATACTATTTTTATGGGCTTGAATAGTAATCCAAATACTCTCGGGTTGGGCATTAGCCATTACATCAGACATTAAATCCCCGGTATACCCATTATTAACTTCATGATCAGCAGTAAAAACAACTTTTTTCAATTGGCATTTTTCGATTATCTCACTTATTTTCATTTTTTACTCCTAAATTTATAATTGCTTTTAAATGTGTTCCACTCTTTAGGGAAGAACGAATCTCAAATTTATCAGCAAAGTTCTTTATATTTGGAAGGCCCATTCCTGCTCCAAAACCCAAAGCTCTCACTTTTTCTGAAGCGGTGGTATATCCCGGAGTTAATGCAAGATCAATATCCGGAATTCCCGGGCCTTTGTCATGAGCACAAACAATTGCATTATTTTCATCATCAACTTCAATAGTTATGATACCTCCTATAGAATGAATACAAATATTCATCTCTGCTTCATAACAAATAATAGCAATCCTACGAACAATATCTCTATCAATTCCCAATCCTTTAAAATATTTTTTAGTAATGCTGGCTACTTTTCCGGCACAGTTGAAATCGTCCCCACTTCCTTCAAATCTAAAAAATTTCTTAGGAGTATTTTTGATAAAATCAGCTGATATTTCTGTGTTTTTTAATTCTTCATTTTCAATTTTTCCAGCAATGGATTGAGTTACTTGTAGTAATTTATTTAAAATATCACTAAGGGTAATTATTCCTACAATCGTTTTACTATGTAGAAATTCGGTTACCGGTAGCCTTCCCACTTCGTATTTTTCAAATTTTTGAATGGCTGAAATAATTGAAAAATTTTGAGGTACAGTTATAACTTCTTGTGTCATATAATTCTCAATATTTTCATTGATATAGTTTTTATCGAAGGCTGTAATCACATCATCAGTACTGATAATTCCAATAATATTTTTATGTGTATCAAGAATAGGAACTCCGGAAATTTTTTTTTCTTTAAGTTTTAACTGAATTTCTCTAAAAGTGGCATTTTTTCCAAAAAAAATAAACTTTTTAGTCATAGTTTCTTTAATTTTAATTTCATATATTAACTCATTAACTAGAGATACTTTTTCTTTAGAATAACTGGTTTTCATCTTTCTTCACTTTATTTAATCCTTCAACAATTTTTTTACAAGATTCAAACATTAATTTTTCAGTTCTTAATATGGGAATAAGGTGAGATTTGGCTAGGCCTAATGCTCCTTGAGGAGGATATTTCCCTCTAACAAAAAGAATTGCAATGGCGCCGGTTAATTCAGCCGTGCGAACAACTTGGGGAGAGGTTAATCCGGTTATAAGAAAATAGCCTTCTTTTGTAAAAGTTAAAATATCGCTTAGGAGATCACTAGCAGCAAATTCTGTTATTTCCTGGTCCAGAAGATTTTCACCGAATAATACTTCTGCATCCAGTATTTTTGTTACCTCACTGATTTTCATGTGTGTCCTTTTGTAATTTACGAATTAATTTTAATGAATTATTTCACGGTATCTTGTATAATTAATCAATTCTCTTATTACATTGTGAAATATATCACTAATGCCCCAAGGAATTTTAACATATTTTTAAATTGACTGTCAACCCTTTTCAATAAACATTTTTTTAAAATTATCAAATAGATAATACCCGCTTTATTATAACTATGACCTATTCAAATCACAAACTTTACTCGCCCTGTTTTTTTTCTCTTCTTTCTATTGGAAAAGTATCTTCGAATCACTTCTTCCTTTATCCCTACCGTAGAGAAAAAATACCGCTTTCCCCAAATACCTTTTTAAAGAAAGCAAACTTTCTACTTAGAGATCTACTGGTATGAGCCGATCTGCATCCTTTTAACCATTTATTGTAATGAAGCAGCTCACATTTCACGTAGAGAATTATAACAAAAATTTTAATCAAAAGTGGACTTAGATGTGAAAATTTTTCAATAATATATAATAATTTTAATTATTTATTAAGTGAAGTTCGTTGCTGGATATAGGGGTAATATGGTTATTATGGTTATAAGGAGCAACGTCCAATACTATTTATTGGATTGTATGCCTGTAGGAATAAATTTACTTTTTTAAGATGAATTCCTTAGATATTTTTATTACACTGGTAATTTATTCAAAAAGAAAGATAATAGGATAATCTCTCTAACTCAATAGATAAATCAACATTATTTATTCGTATTCCAGTAGGTATCTGAAGGCAGATTGGTGCAAAATTTAAAATGGATTTAATCCCTGCCTTAATTACTCTATTCACAATTTCCTGAGCAGAATCCGCAGGAACTGCTACTGCGGCAATTTTAATGTTCCATTTCTCAATATATTTTTCCATATCTTCTATATTGTAAATAAAAATACCATTTACTGTTTTACCAATTTTTTGGGGATTATTATCAAAAATACCTTTTACAAAAAACCCTCTTCTTTTAAAACCTTTATATTCACCTAAAGCTTTTCCTAAATTTCCCGCACCAATAATTAAGATATTCAATTCTCTATCAAATCCCAAAATTTTTCTTAATGCCTCGCTTAGATGATCGATGGGATATCCAATCCCTCTTCTACCAAATTCTCCAAAATAGGCAAAGTCTTTACGAACTTGTGTTGAATTAATCCCAGTTATCAGGCTTATCTTATTCGAAGAAATAGTTTTTAAACGTTTCCCTTCATGAGTTTCGACCCATCTTTCCAAGCATCTATAATAAATAGATAAACGATTAATAGTAATAGGGGGGATTTTTGAATTTTTATACTTTTTTTTGTTCATCTATGTTTTTCCTACTTACTGGTAATGAAAGTGGGGTAACCTAAAGCTTTAATTTTTGGAACAATCTCTCCAGCTCCTTTGTAAGTTTCAAACTCCTCCACCTGTACCTTGTATAAGTTTGTTCCTTTGACCACAAAAGTTTTATAACCTGCTTTTTCGATTTCATTTGCTAATCTTTGTGCATTCTTTTCGCTGGAAAATGCTCCTACCTGAATAGTATATAGCTTTTCTTGCTTGGCTTTTTCAGAATCGCTGGTAAGTTTTTTATTCGAAGTTGTTTTAACCGGAGAAATGGTGAGCGAATCAGAAGAAGATTCTTTTATTTCCGGTTTAATAGCTTCAGGAATAATTTCCATTTTCGGTTCAACTGTTTTTTCTTCTTTAGTCGTATTTGCTTCAACGGAAATCTCTGGGGAGCTTTCTTCTACTGGAATCTTAGCAACAGGGGATGTCTCTTTTTCTTCTTTCTGGGTAATTTGAGTTTCAGGAGGAATATAACTTTTTTCCCTGGCTAAATAAAATGCAATACTCAGTATGATAATTGCTCCGATTAAAATAATTAAAGTTTCCAAATTGCTTCTGCTTTTTCTTTTATATATTCTACTTGCTTTTCTCATATTTTCTTTCACTCCTATCTTTACTTCTACATAGATAAAAGTCTAATATATTAATAACAAACCACATATTATAATTCTATAATAAATTACAAAAATCCTTTTTTTTCAATTTATATTTTTTAATTATGTAATTTGTTAAATCTTTTTTATTATGATAGCATAAAATAGTATTAGCGTACAGAGTTTAGCGTATAGAAAAAGAATAAAATCCAAATAACCCAATAGAATATAAAATAGTATATAGCGAGAAACTAAAAATATAAAACAAAATTCGCATCTCGTGACGATCATTAGCCGGTTAACCAATTTATCAGTTACCCGGTTTAATAATTAAAATCAAGTTTATAAAGTGTATCAACTAACTCTCGTCTTGTAACTAAAAACCTGTATTTAAAATTAACAACTAAATTTAACTGGCAAACCGGGTAACTGGGTAACCAAGTAACTAAATAAACTTGCACCTTGTATCTTATGCCTAACAACACTCAATTAAAAACCAAAAACTAATTTAAAGGGGAAGATATGAACTTAAAAAAAAATATTTTGATGGGTGTTGGGAATATACTTAGAGGAGATGATGGAATTGGCTCAATCATTGCTAAAACATTCAAGGATGATGATTGGCTGTCTCTTGATTGCGGTGTGATACCTGAAAATTATACATCAATTATCAAAAAAAATAAGCCCAAACTACTCGTCATCCTAGACGTAGTAGAAATGGACCTGAAACCAGGCAATTTAAGAATAATATCTCCGGATAAAATTAGCGCTCTGCATTTAACTACTCACAGTATGCCTCTATCATTTTTAATATCTTACCTAAAAGAGTATACTGAAAAAATTATTTTTATTGGTATTCAACCAAAAACAATTGACTTTTCAGATTCAATTAGCCCGGAAGTTTTAATAAGTAAAGATGCCGTTTTGAAAATATTGAAAAATAAACTTTTTCATGAGATTGAAAAATTGTAGAAAAAAGGATCAGAGCTAGTATCCATTACTTTTTATAATGCGTAATGAAATCTTATCTCTAATCCTTATGACAATAGTGAAATACACTCAAAGTTAATTTCTTATTCCTAGTCAACGATTAAATCGTCTGAATTTCTATCAGTTGAAGCAATAAGAAAATCTTCACTCATGTGTAAACAATTTTTTGGACATATATCATTGCATTGGGAGCAAAAGATACAATGGTCTATATGTATTTTAATCTTTTTTGTTTCAGGTACGAATTCAATCGCATTAGCAGGACATACCTTTAAACACAATTTACATCCGATACATTTGTCCCGGTCATACACAATCTTTCCCCTAAAGTTTTTGGGAACACCGACTGGTGGATTAATTTTTACTTCTCCCTTTTCAACCTTTTTTAACAATTCTATAACTGAATCAGGACAATAAGTCACCGGAAAAACGTTCGTTGCCGGCTTTTTAAATAACTGTCTTAATAATTCAAATCCCATTGGTGTTGCCATATTAATTCACCTCACAATATTAGTGTATCTAGTACTATTAATGCCAATCCTAATAATCCTATCAAGGATACAGGTACCCAATAACCATAAGCAACCTGGTCAATTTTCAAACGCGCCGCAGCTACTCTGATAAATGTAACTTCGAAGAACATAACTACAAATATCTTTAACAGAAAAAATATTGAATCAATTAAAAACGCGAAAATTCCGGTCATCGAAAATAAGGGTGAAATATTGTAAGGAAAAAACAATATAACTGTAAGAGCTGTCATTACAATCATTTTAACTGCATCAGTTAAACCAAACATTGCCAGATTTCTTCCCGAATATTCCACTAATATTCCGCCGGCTAATTCTGTTTCTGCTTCCGGAGCGTCAAAAGGTATTTTTGAAAGTTCTCCTGGTGTAACGATTGCCATCGTAAAGAGTAACAAAATGGAACCGATAAATCCGAGAGGCCCTACCACTCCCCAAATTGGATGTGTATTTATAAAAGCCAGGGATAAAACATGGCTTTGCGGATAAACCTGGCTTAATTTCCAGGCAATTGCAACGACAGTTGTTACTAATGGAACCTCATAACTCATCATCATAACCATTTCTCTTTGTGCGCCAATATTAGCATATGGAGACCCGGATGCGAAACCTCCGATGACCATTCCTATTGCCGGTAATGTCAAAAGATACACAACCAGAATAATATCTCCAAAACCACTTAATAATGGTCGTACATTTCCAAAAGGAAGATAGAATAGTATAGTAATGGATGCAACCAGGCTCATCACCGGTACACCGTTAAATATCCAGGGAACTGCATTTTCCGGAACAATATTTTCCTTTATCATTAATTTAAAGAAATCCAAAAACGGTTGCCTAATCGGAGGACCAACCCTTGCTTGCATTCTTGCAGCCAGCTTCCTATCGATACCCTTGTAAAACAATCCAATCACTACTCCTAAAAAAGCAATGACAAGTGCTCCAACTATTTTTCCAATAACTCCTAATACTGTTATTGTTGTCATGGAGTAATCCTCCTTGTTTTTTCAACGCTGAGTTTATGTAAATCCTGTTTAGTCAATATACTCTTTTTTCCATTTGATTTATCTAAAATAGTTACTCTGTCCATGCAGGCTATACAAGGATCAATAGATGCAATAACAATGGGAATATCAGCAATCTGCTGTCCCATTAGCATAGGGACCCAGGTCATTAAATTGTTATACGTAGGAGCTCGAGCTTTCCATGCTTCCGGCGCTTCAGCTTCTTCTAATTTTACAACATGAATACATTCACCCCGTGGTGCCTCATGTCTTCCAATTCCCCTACCTTTGGCCTTTTTTAATTGATTTAGTAATTTAACCAGTTTTTTTTCTGCAACTATTTCTCCAGCAGGAAGATTATCTAAGCATTGCTCGATTATCTCCAATGATTGAACCAATTCTAATAATCGAACTATAATCCTATCATATACATCACCAACTATTTTCCCGGTAAAAACATCGGGAGTGATAGCTTTAACATTTAAATCAGCATAGGCAGAATAAGGTTGATCCTGTCTTACATCTTTTTTTATACCCGAAGCTCGTGCAGTTGGACCAACAGCACATAATCTAAGAGCATCTTCTTCGGTTAAAATGCCTACATTTTTTGTTCTTAATGCTATTGTCGGATCGTTTAAAAAAATATCTTCAATTTTTCCATAAACTTCTCTGTAATAATCTACCGCTTTTCTTATAGCGGAAACTTGCTCTAAAGAAAAATCTCGTCTTACTCCTCCTATCATAAACATCCCATAATTAACTCGATTTCCAGTAAGTATCTCTAAAGTATCCATTACAACTTCCCTTGCTTTCCAGGAAAGATATAAAACCGAGTCAAATCCTAATTCATGAGCAGCAACTCCTGCCCACAAAATGTGAGATTGAATTCTTTCTAATTCAGCAATGATTGTTCTAATATACTGAGCTCTTTCGGGCACTTCGATACCGGCAGCATTTTCTACAGCCATAGAAAAAGCAAATGGATGAGAGGCCGAACAAATACCGCATATCCTCTCAGCCAGATATATAATTTGGATAGGGTTCCTCTGCATGCCCATAAACTCTATACCACGATGATTATCTCCCGGAGCTAAATATACATCCTCTATTTGCTCTCCATGTATTTTAAAATTAAAGGTCATCGGTTCCTTCAATGAAGGGTGAACCGGACCTATAGGTACAGAATAAGTTATTTTACTCAATATTTTTCACCTCTTCTTTTCTCTTTACGATGTTTTCGCCTACATAATTTCCATTTTTACTTAAAGGATAAATACCTTTTTCATCTTTTCTGAAAGGATAAATATCTTTTGCAAAATTCTCCGGTAAAAATAAATTGGGCGAATCAGGCAATCCTTCTACTTTTATCCCAAACATTTCCTTTATTTCTCTTTCAGCAGTCTGCGTTCCAGGGATTATATCGGTAAGTGTGGGCACTTTAAGATCTTTTTTAGGCACCAAAGTAATTATATTTACAAGTATTTCTTTGAATCTCTCTCCGTAATAAAGTGAAAAATGATAGACTAATTCAATCTCTTCACCTAAATCATTTCCTGAAATGATTGCAAAATGAGGAAATTGAATAGTACTTAAAAGTCTTACAGCTTCTTTAATATGATTTAATTTTAGAGTGAGCCATACGGAAGAATAACTATTCTTTTTCATTCCCTCTATTTTAGTTTCAATTGTACTTTCAGTTATTGAATCACCAAATTTTTCTTTAAATAATTCTACAATTTCTTCTGGTTTCAATATTTCCATTCCCTTACCACCTTATATTTTTGATATATCATACTATCCCATAGTTGATATCATTTTGCCGGAGCTACTTTCATGCTTTCTCTAAGTTTTTCAAGTTTTACCCAAGCTTGTAGTACACCATTTATTATATTTTCCGGCCTGGCAGGACATCCCGGAACGTAAACATCAACTGGAATTATTTTATCCACCGAACCTCTTAAAATATAAGAATTATGAAAAACTCCACCGCTTGTTCCACATGTTCCCACAACTATTACCATCTTTGGATCAGGAGTTTGCTCATAGACACGCCTCGCCGGACCTGCCATTTTTTCAGTAACAGGTCCAGTTATTAATAATACATCAGCATGTTTAGGGCTACCTACGAGTTTAATTCCGAATCTTTCAAAATCATAACGAGGTGTTAACCCTGCTACAATTTCAATATCACAACCATTACAGGAACCGGTATTTAAATGAAAAACCCATAATGACTTCTTAAAGTATTTATTTAATTTCACGATTAACTCACTCCTATTACAATTAATACGATTACAGTTACTGTGATTATCCAGCTACTATAGTCATTAATATTTCCTGTGTGCATTTCAACTAAAGGTTTATAGTACCCTTTTAAGGCTTCTGTAAATCCCCAGTAAATATGACTAGCACTCAGATGGGAACCTTCCTTGCTTTCTTCAGGATGACCAGAAATAAAAGGTTTGACCTGCTCGGTATCCTTTTTATAACTATCTTCCCCTTTATTTCTGACATAGACTACTAAATAACCTATAATCAATACGGCTACTAGCCATATGATTGCACTCCAAAAGCCGCTTCCTGTTTCTAATAATCCAAACATGTTACATTCCTCCTAATACTGTTCCGGTATATTTAACTTGTTCTACCAATGCCATTACTGCAGGATGCACTAGATTTTTCACAATTAAATCAGGGAATAATCCAAAGAATATGATAATACAAGATAATACTGCCATTGAAATAACCATGCTCTGAGGAACTTCCTGTACATCATTAAAGCGTGGTAGTTTTGGTCCCAAGAATGCGCTATGAAATACTTTTACAAATGAAGCCAAAGTTAGAATGCTGACGACCATTGCTATAATGGAAAGTAATGGATTAAATTTATAAACTGATTCATAGATTAATATTTTGGACGCAAATCCATTAAATGGCGGTAGGCCGGCAATAGCTGCTGCGCCTATAATAAAGAAAATCGTTGTATATTTCATTGAGTGAGCCAGCCCTCCCATTTTATTGAGATTCCTGGTACCGGTTCTAAAGAATAGTGCTCCGGCAGTTAAGAATAATAAACCTTTATACATTGCATGGTTCATAATGTGGAATATTCCACCCTCCATTGCAGTAATGCCGTAATCCTTCATTGCAATCGGATTGGATAGCACCGCTAGTCCAACACCAACGCCAAGGAGCATATATCCGGTTTGAGAGACAGCATGATATGCCATCAACCTCTTTATATCTTTCTGGACAATAGCCATGGTAACACCGATAAACATGGACAAAACACCAAAAATAATAATTATCCAACCTGCCGCAAGTGTATTCATATGTACATTATATAAAGAAAATATAATTCTAAATAAAGCATACAGACTTGCCTGGCTGGCGGCAACCAATATCATGGTTATAGGTGCGGGGGCTTCGGAATAGGCATCAGGTGTCCACATATGCATAGGTACTGCTCCTGATTTCATAGCAAATACAGATAGTAGTAAGGCCAATGCAATTTTATCTAATTGAGAATATTTTATCATATTAGCCAAAGCAGCTATGTTTAAGAGGTCGTACTCCCCATAAAAAATACCAATAGCAAACAAAACAAACAATGCTGATATGGTACTGACAATCATATACTTAAACCCGGCTTCTGCAGGTTCCCCAAAATCTGTTCCTCGATAAGCTATTAAAGCAACGGAGGCAATGGAAGCAATCTCCAGGAATACAAATAAATTAAATAAATCTCCTGTGAATTCCATTCCAAACATTCCTACTGTTAAAAGAAGCAACAGGGAATAATATTTGTCCATACCTTCTGTTTTTCTTATAAAGGCCAAAGAATAAACCGCCCCTAAAAACGATACCATCGCCGTAATTAAGCCCATGAATATTCCCATTGCATCAATCTGGAACATAATTCTTATAGGAATTTTTAATCCCGTAGGTAAGGTTAATGAGGAAGATTTTGCTCCAAAAACGTATACCTGAGGACCGACCGATATAATCTTCACAGCTAATAAAATAGTAAGTACCAAACTAATCAGAAGAACAAATACTGTAAAAATACCTACCGTTTTTTTATTTATTCTGCTAATGAGAGGAATTAAAAATGCTGCTAGCAAAGGTAAAGCTAAT